>Ga0335084_10000462_pt1 | contig 34452 bp, 32 predicted proteins | sample Lox_Sample_44_FD_206721 | JGI IMG/M metagenome (GOLD analysis project Ga0335084, IMG submission 206721) | Soil microbial communities from Loxahatchee National Wildlife Refuge, Florida, United States - Lox_Sample_4.4 | ecosystem: Environmental > Terrestrial > Soil > Wetlands | place: USA...
TAAAGAGATTGCTGATATTCTTAGAAAATTGAATAAACCGGTGTTTTATATCGTCAATAAGATTGACGGGCCAAAGCATGAAGAAAAGGCCCTTGAATTTTACGGGTTGGGCATGGAACCGATTTATTCAATCTCAGCAGAACATGGATATGGGGTAAATGGGTTGATGGAGGAGGTCCTCAAGGTCCTCCCGGGTTCGACGGAGAAAAAATGGGACCAAGATGTAACGAGGGTGGCCGTATTGGGACGGCCGAATGTTGGGAAGTCTTCATTAGTCAACCGACTGTTAGGATATCGGAGAGTGCTCGTGGATGAGGCTCCGGGCACCACGCGGGATGCCATTGATACCCTTTTGGAAACAGACGGGAGGAGGTATGTTCTCGTGGATACCGCCGGTATCCGGAGGAAGAGCCGGATCAGCCTGAGGCTGGAAAAGTACAGTATTGTCGAGGCCCTTCGAACCATTGATCGATCGGACGTTGCCCTTCTCTTATTAGATTCGAAAGAAGGTGTGACCGATCAGGATGCCCGTATCGGTGGGTTCATCCACGAAAAAGGGAAGGGATGCATTCTTGTCGTGAACAAATGGGATTTGGTTGAAAAGGATTCTCAAACCATCGTCCGGTATGAAAAGGAGGTACGCGAGGGTCTCAAGTACCTCTCTTACGCTCCGATCCTTTTTATTTCTGCCTTGACAGGCCAAAGAGTTAAGAAAATTCTGGAGGCCGTAGACCATGTGTCGGAGCAGACCCAGAAAAGAATTTCGACCTCTCCATTAAATAAATATTTTGGGAAATGGGTTGAAAAATTTCCGCCCCCCCTTTATAAGAATCGGAGCGTGAAAATGAACTATATCACTCAAGTCTCGACCGCTCCCCCCACCTTTGTGATCTATACCAATATGCCAGAAGGTATTCATTTTTCTTATGAACGTCATTTACTTAACCAGATGAGAGAAGCCTTCGGATTTGAAGGGGTTCCGGTTCGTCTCGGTTTTAGAAGGAAAGGGAAGGAAAAATAGAATGGGAATCAAAGGGAAGAAATATCTGATAGGCGTTGTGATCCTCATCCTTATTTTGGCGGGAGGATTCACTTTCTATCAATGGAGCGGCCAGAACGGATCGAACCAGAAATTTCGGTTGGCGAAGGTCGAAAAGGGAGAAATCAATCTGGTGGTGACTGCTACCGGGACGATCAATCCGGTCGTAAATGTCTTAGTCGGAAGTCAGGTTTCAGGGACGATCAAAGCCCTCTACGCCGATTTTAATTCCCAAGTCAAGGATGGGCAGGTGATCGCTCAGATCGACCCGGCCATCTTCGAAGCTCAGGTGGAACAAGGACGGGCAAATGTTCTGAACGCTCAGGCCAATCTCCTGAATGCTCAGGCCAATCTTGAGAATGCGAAAGCTAACCTCACAAAGGCGGAAGTGGCCGTATTAGATGCAAAGCGGACTCTGGATCGAAACCGGCCGCTTGTGGAGAAGCAGGTGATTGCGCAGGCCACCATGGATACCGCCCAGATGAATTATGATACAGCGGTGGCCCAGACAGATGTGGCAAAGGCCCAGGTGGAGTCAGCCAAGTCCCAGATTGAGTCTTTTAAGGCTCAGGTCGAGCAAACAAAGGCCGCTTTAAAGGTGGCAGAAACGAATTTGAGATACTCGACTATCCGGTCTCCGGTCAATGGGACTGTCATTTCGAGGAATGTCGATGTTGGCCAAACCGTTGCGGCCAGTTTACAGGCTCCCACTCTTTTTACCATTGCCAAGAACCTGACCGAAATGCAGGTGGATTCCAACGTGAGTGAGGCGGATGTCGGCCGCACTGCCGTGGGGCAAGATGCGACCTTTACCGTGGATGCCTATCCCGAGAGGATTTTTCGAGGAAAAGTGTCAGAGATTCGCAATGCCCCCATCATTGTTCAGAATGTTGTCACGTATGATGTCGTCATCCTGGTGGAAAATAAGGATTTGAAGTTAAAACCAGGGATGACGGCCAACGTCTCCGTAATGATTGCCCATCGAGAGGGTGCGCTGAAAATACCGAATGCTGCCCTCAGGTTTCGACCCGAGTCAGCAAAGAAGGAAGGAGGGAAAACCGGCCCTCCACAGAAAGCGGGTCAGCAGGCAGGATCGACAGAAGGGGATCAAGGCAGACCGGGGAGGGTGTGGGTCGTGTCTCCAGAGGGGAAACCGACCTCGGTTTCCATCGCCCTTGGTATTACCGACGGGACTTTCAGCGAAGTCATCAGAGGGGAACTGAGAGAAGGGGCAGAGGTAATCGTCGAACAGACTTCGGGCAAGAAAGCCTCTGCGCAGAGCGGTGCGCCTCAGCCGCTCATGCGAGGAATGGGAAGATAAAAACCCCAGAGAAAATGTCAAATGTCAAAGCTCCAATGTCAACGTGGATTCGAAATTAAAGAAATCATTGGAGTCTGGAATTTGAGATTACCTTGATCGTTGGAAAATCAATTAGGACTTTAGGATATATGGATTCCGTAATTCAAGTTCGAGATCTGGTCAAGGTTTATAGTTTAGGCGAGGTGGAGGTTCAAGCTCTCCGGAGTGTTTCTCTATCGGTCGGCCGTGGTGAATTTGTGGCGATCATGGGAGCTTCAGGTTCCGGGAAATCCACCTTCATGAATATCCTGGGTTTTCTGGATCGACCCACGAGCGGGCAATACCTTTTAGAAGGCATCGACGGTCAGAACCTTTCAATGGATGAATTAGCGGAGATCCGAAACCGAAAGATCGGTTTTGTCTTTCAGGGGTTTAATCTGTTATCCCGGACGTCCGCCCTGGAAAATGTAGAGTTACCCCTTGTCTATGCGGGCGCTCCAACTGCCAAACGGAAGGAGATGGCGCAAAGGGCCCTGTCCGAAGTGAATCTGAAGGGGAGGGAGCATCATCATCCCAGTCAACTTTCCGGAGGGGAACAGCAACGGGTGGCCATCGCCCGGGCCTTAGTTAACCAGCCCTCCATCCTCTTAGCCGACGAACCCACGGGTAATCTTGATTCCAAGACCAGCGTGGAAATCATGAGTATCTTTCAGCGTCTCAATCAGGAAAAGGGGATTACGATCATTATGATTACCCACGAGCCCGATATTGCTGCTTTTGCTAAACGGAATATCCTCTTCAGGGACGGAGGGATTGTCGATGATCACAAGAATTCGGTTCCCGCTGCTGCAGCATCGGGGGGAGGGTTAAAATGACGCGTCTTTTCGCAAGCCTCCGAATAGCCCTGAGAGCACTGACGGTCAATAAGATGCGTTCGGCACTGACGATGCTGGGAATCATCATCGGTGTGGGCGCGGTGATTGCCATGATTGCGGTGGGCTCGGGCGCGAAGAAACGGATTGCGGAACAGATCGCCAGCATGGGGTCTAATCTGTTGATCGTTATGTCAGGGAGTTCGACGAGCGGAGGGCTGCGAGGAGGAATGGGGACTGTGCCAACGCTGACGGTCGATGATGCGAAAGCGATCCAGGCGGAAATTCCGGGCGTCAAATATGTGGCCCCTAACCTTGGTGGGGTAGCTCAGGTGATCTTTGGCAATCAGAACTGGTCTACGATTGTGAATGGGACGACCCCTGAGGTTTTGGAAATCAGGGATTGGCCCCTCTCTTCAGGCCGGCCCTTCACACAGCAGGATGTCGATGGGGCGGCTAAGGTTTGCCTCCTTGGAAAGACCGTTGTAGAGAACCTTTTTGGGGGAATCGATCCATCGGGTCAAGTCATTCGGATCAAGAGCGTCCCCTTTACAGTGCTCGGAGTCCTATCTTCCAAAGGGCAATCGACGTGGGGACAAGACCAGGACGACGTCATCTTTGTCCCGTTGAGGACAGCGCAGAAGAGGCTTTTTGGGATGCAGTTTCCGGGGATGGTAAAGCAGATCGCGGTCCAGGCAAGGGAGCCGGAGCTGATGAAGGATGTGGAAAGTCAGATTAATGACCTTCTGCGGCAGAGACATCATATCCAGCCGGCTCAGGATAATGACTTTAATGTGAGAAATCTCACGGAGGTAATGGCGAGTGCTGAGCAGTCAGCCAATGTGATGTCTCTTCTCTTAGGGGCCATCGCCTCCATCTCCCTGATTGTGGGGGGGATCGGGATCATGAACATCATGCTTGTCTCCGTCACCGAGAGGACGAGGGAGATTGGCATCCGGATCGCCGTGGGCGCCAAGGGCAATGATATTCTCTTCCAATTTCTTATCGAATCCCTGGTGCTCAGCCTGATCGGAGGGATCATAGGCATCGGTGTTGGAGTCGCAGGAACGGTTGTCCTCGCTGCGTTTACCCAATGGCCGACGCTGTTCTCAACGCAGGCAATCCTTTTGGCCTTCCTCTTTTCAGGGTCAGTAGGAGTTTTTTTTGGATTCTACCCGGCCCGTAAAGCTTCTCTGCTCAACCCCATCGAAGCCCTGAGGTATGAATAAATAAAAAGGGCTTTCTCGCCCCTTTGGTCAAGTGCCGATCTTTTGTTTCGATGCTCCGGGAATTGATCCGTGTCGGTTTTTTTGTCTAAGACCCCAACAGATTTCTGGAGGAGAGGGACCGCAAGCGAGCGAACGATCCGAATAATACAAGGGGCGGTTCCCGCTTAGCCACAAGGAGTTGTCGCCAGGTAGGTTCCGCCCCTCTCAGAAAACAGATTTGAATCGACACCAGTCTGCCGTGGTGGCATTAACTGGCTGCGGCTGCGGGCGCCGCCACCGCTTGTGCGGCGGCTGGCTGCTTCGCCAAATAGCGCGCGCGCAATGGCTTGAGTACAAACTGCGCCAGGAGCGCCGAGGCCCAGTCGAACACGACTGCGACCGCGAAAACGCCAAACCAGCCAACATTCGGCAGCTTGAACTTGGCGGCAAACGGCGTCCAGACGTTAGTCACCGTCAGCACGAGCCCGTACACGATGAAAACCGCCGCCACGATGAACAAGACGGTTCGTGCGTTGCGTGAGCGCGCAATGCCCAAGACGGTGGGACCCAAGAACGTTGTGAAGAACAGGAGCAAAAGGCCGATCAGGAGCATGATGTCCGCGCGAAAGTCGAATGCTTTGCCCGCGGCGAGTGCAGAGCCGATTGGCACGAACACCGACGCCGTGCCCTTCGCCGTGTAGAGCAGTCCATAGTTCGTGGTGGCAAATTTTTTTCCAAAGAGATCGCCGCAGGTTGCGGGAAACAAACTGTACACCTCGCCCCAACCGAAGAAGGTTAGCCCGGAAAGGACGACGAAGAGGAATGGGTTGTGTGCGAAGGTGACCAGGGCGAGAATTGCGAAACCTTCAAGACCGAAGGCGAGAGTCATCGTATTCTCGCGGCCAATGTGATCGGAGACCCAGCCGAAGAAAGGTCGCGTGATTCCGTTGAGGATGCGGTCGAGCGAGAGCGCGAAAGGCAACGCCGCAAGGGTGAGGCCGAACATGCTGACCGGCACATCGGCGACCTTAAAGTCCATCGCCATCGGCGCTAGTTGTGCGACCGCCATCAATCCGCCGGTAACTGCCATCGTGAACATCAGGTACAATAGCCAAAAGGCGGGGGTACTAACCATTTCCCTGGGGAGTGAGTCTTTTGCAGCCTGTTGCACTCGGGCTGCCGGCGCGGCGGCAGGTGTCTCGCCGGGTTTGGGGGCGCGCAACAGAATACCGCATATCACGACGACAACCCCCTGGATGAGACCCCAGGTCAAGAACGCAGACTGATACCCACTTTTCGCGATCTGATTCGTGATCGGAATGACGGTCAATGCGGAGCCCGCGCCAAACCCCATCGCCGTTAGACCCGCCGCTAAACCACGTCTGTCGGGAAACCATTTCAGCGCGCTGCCACTCGCCGTGCCGTACACAATGCCGGCGCCGACACCGCCAATAATACCGCCGATGTAAAGCATCGGCAGCGAGTCGGCGATCGAGTTCAGGTACCACGCGATGGCGACAAGGATACCCCCGAGGATTACGACGACTTTGGGCCCAAAGCGGTCGACGAAGTACGCTTCAAGAAAATTGGGCCACGTTTCAAAAAGAACGAACAGCGTGAAGGCGATCTGGATCGCAGTCCTCTCGGCATGGAGCTGCTTGGCGAGCGGACTGACGAACAGAGTCCACCCGTACTGGAGATTGGCGATGGCAATCATGCCTAGAATGCCGATGCACAGCATGAACCACCGGGTGGCATCGTTGACTTGGGTGGTGGATGGACTTGTACTAGAGACTTGGGTGGTGGACGGATTTGTACTAGGCATTTTCTCCTCCTTTCAGGCCTTCGACTTTGCTCTGGATTTAGGTGTCGGAACAGGAGCCTCCACTGCAATGGCCTTAATTCTCTGAATCTTCTCGTCCACAAAAGCCTGCATCTTGGCGATATGTTCTGGTTTTAGATGTGAGAACCGTCCCTGAAACTTCATATATTCGCCGACAGGCTTATACTTCTTTGGAATACGGGTGTATTTGTATTGACCGTTTTCCCACTCGTAAAGCGTCCACATCCCTGTTTCAACGGCTAAACGTCCCATCTCCAAGGTCAGTTTTTCGTCAAACTTCCAACCCTTAGGGCAGGGTGCCAGCATGTGGAGGAAAGTGGGGCCGTCATAATTCAGAGCCTTCCGCACCTTGTTCATCAAATCGAGAGGATAAGAGACACAGGTGGTCGCGACATACTTGACGGCCGGATGGCCTCCGATCACAAGCTGGGGAGGATCCTTGGGAAAGAGTGTTTTGCCCTCAGGAATCTCCTTGCCTGGAGGGGTAAAGGTGGTATTCGCGCCGTAAGGAGACGTGGGTGAGGTCTGAATCCCCGTATTGGCATAAGATTCGTTGTCGTAGCAGATGAAGAGAGCGTCATGACCGCGGTACATCAGTCCTGACATCGCCTGCAGGCCGATATCCACAGACCCGCCATCCCCTGCCATACAGATGACGTTCGGAAAAGGTCCGTCGTATTTACCCTTGCGTGCCAGCGTCTTATAAGCGGCCTCAATTCCGGATGCCACGGCCCCGCCATTGGTAATCTGGGCATGGATCCACGAAACAGCGTAAGGCGTGCAGAGATAACTCGAATTCGCCACATACATGCAGCCGGTCGGTCCGATAAAGATCGTATCTTTGCCGGCCGCTTTCGCTACAAGACGGTAGTTCAGGGCCGGACCGCATCCGGAGCAGGTCCGGTGTCCGGGGACATACATCTCCTCTCTTGGCGCGCCACGAAGAGACTTGATCGGTTCCAAGATTTGCTTTTTATAATTAAATGCTTGATTCATTGAACACCTCCTTAATTTATCGAAAGGGATCTATTTCTCTTCTTCAAAACCAACCCAGTAAACAAGCTGGTGAGTCTTTTTGTCTTTGACCATCTGCGTAAGAATCTTGGCCATGTAGTAGAAATCATCGAGCATGATGACATCCCCACCCAAACCGGCCATAAAAGAGGTGACCAATGGTCTGTTTTCGAGGTCGTAGAGGGATGCGCGCACCTCATGAATCAGATTTCCACCTCTTGTTGCACCACCGTAAGAGGTGCTGCTCTCTACGCAACCTACTACTTTCACCCGAGAGAGAGCCTCCGCAATCTGCTCGGTGGGCCAGGGCCGAACCCACCGAGGTCTCACCATTCCTGCCTTAACTCCCTGGGTTCGGAGATGGTTGATCGCCGACTTACAGGTATTGGCATGAGCCCCTTGAACGAAGAATGCAATTTCCGCATCTTCCATCTTGTATTTTTCAATAAAAGGGTCATATTTTCGGCCGAAAATGCGGTTAAAGTCAGAGGTCGCCTGTTCAATCACTTTGGGGACTTCCAAAAAGGTCGCTGCTCTCTGTGCATCCATCGGTGCCCCCTGATCCGGCCGGATCTGCGGACCATGGGAGACCGGACAGACAGGACTCAAAGGATGGGGTGCCTTATAGGGAGGCAAGAATTCTCTCACCTGGGCCATCTCAGGCAGAATAACCTTGTCCGGAATATGAGAAAGGAAATAACCATCCTGACAGACGAACTGGGGTAACATGATGCGAGGATCTTCTCCCACGCGGTAATTGATTAAAGTATTATCAAAGACCTCCTGTGGGGTCGCAGCCCAGCCCATTAGCCAGCCTTGATCCCTTGCGGACATGGCATCCGTATGCTCCGAACCGAAATCACCTGGAGGATCGAGAGTGCGGTCAGCGATGGCCATTTGAAGAGGGTAACGGCCGCCTGCGGCGGGGCTATAGACTTCGAACGCATAGGTGACACCCACTCCGGAACTTCCTGTATAGGCGCGGGCGCCGGCTGCCGAAGCGCCGAGCGCCACGGAGACCTGAGCGTGCTCACCTTCACCGTGAACAAATTCTGCATTCAGCTCCCCATTAGCCACCATTCTGGCAAGCTCCATCATGATCGCCGTGTAGGGACGGATGGGGAACGAACAGATCACCTCTACTTCTGCGAATTTTGCTCCTTGTGCTGCTGCAGCGCAGCCGCTGAGCATCTTTTCTTGAGCCATAATTCTTCCTCCTTCTTTAGAAAGGTTTTTCGAGACGAACAACCCCATCCTCAAAGTCAAGCTCTGGGGCGGCGGACAGGGCATCCGCAGGGCATTCATGAATGCAGATCTGACAGCCTTTGCAAAACTTCCAATTCCATTCCATCTTGTCGTCTTTTTCATTGTAAGACCAGCACGAATCCGGACAGGCAATATAACAGGTAAAACAACGGGTGCACTTCTCATGGTCAATCACCGGACGAACGATCCGCCAGTTTGAAGTGATAAAGAGTTCCTGCTGCCTCACTGGAGCAGGTGTGATCGCTCCGAAGGGAACTTCTCTATCTTTTGGGACTTTGATCGCCATAATCTTCTCCTTTCTCTATCCTTTCTTAAAGTTCATTCTTTCTCCAGTATTCTACATTCCTCATTCCGCATCAGCCTCCCCAGAAGTACTCTGCACGGGCTCTACGAAATTTTTGGATTTTCACTTCATTAAAGCCACGTTCCATCGCCGCGACGTTGGTAATGATCTTTGCAATATTCTCTTTTTTTGCCATTCCCGTGACCTTGGCCATTGCCCCGAGCAGGGGAGCGGCAACTCCCGCTCCCACGCCTGCTGCGTCTACACCGCCTTCCGTGCCCGAGAAGTCTACGGTGCGGACCCCTGAGATCCCATCGGCATCTACCGTCGCAATAGCGCCTAATATATCCGCATTGGGGATAAATTTAAGCATATAATCGATCGGCCGGTTCGTATTAATGATCAGGAGGCCGCCTTCGGGCGTCCCTTTGAGTACATTGATCCCTTTAATGATGGTTGGTTCAACGATCACCACCACATCAGGGTGAGCGTTTGTATAGAGATATTTCATCTCGATCTCTTCATCGCTGATCCGCGCATATTTTCGGGTCGTAACGAGCACACGATCAGGCAGGTCTTCATAATTGTCAAAGGCCTGGACAAACTTGCCCTCCATCTTTGCTGCCTGAGCAAAGGCATTGGCCACATCACGGGCCTCCTTGTCCATGACCACTCCTCGTGTCCAAACTGTAATTTCAGTCACTTTAGCCATAAATAAATACCTCCTTAAAGCAATGTTGGGCAATCAAACTGACTCATTGAACCTAAAACCTCACCTCTTACCATCCTTCCTCCAACGATGACGATAACCTTAACCTTTTCCCACCTCCCCTCTTTTTTTGAATATGATGTCTTCTACGTCCTCCAGGTGCTGAAGCATCGCCTTTCGAGTGGCTACAGGATTGCGCCTCCTGATGGCAGAGAAGATTTTCTGATGACCCTGGAGGGATCTTCGTTTCCTTTCTTCTGGATGAAGGTATCTTTCACGCGTTTGTCTCAAAAGGTCAAACAGAGCAAGCAGAAGACGTTCCAGCACCCTGTTTCTTGCCATCCGGGCCAAACAGTGGTGAAAATCGGAATCGGTTCGAATCGGGTTCTTTCCGTCGACCACTTCCCTTTTTTGTTCCTCAAGGATTTCCTTGAGCTCAACAATTTCCTCAGGGGTTGCATTTTCTGACGCAAGTTGCGCCACCTCGGGTTCGATGATTTTACGCAGAGAAAAGATGTCGATCAAATCATCCTTCTCATGAAACAGGGAGGTGGCTAACGGCTGGACGATGGCTTCTTCGTTAGAAGCGATCACGTAAGTTCCGTCTCCCTGGCGTCTTTGAACCAGGTTCATTGCTTCAAGATAAAAAATGGCCTCCCTCACAGAGGCGCGAGACACTTTGAAGGTATCGACTAATTCTCTTTCGGTCGGGAGCTGGTCCCCTCGCTTCAACTTGCCTCCCCGGATCAGATGGTTAATCTGTCCGACGATGTCCTCGTAAACTCGCCTTTTCTTAACTGCCCTCAACATGAGGTAAACCCTCCCTGCTTTGAACTTCCTTGAGTGCGTCCTCAAAATGAGAGGCGGTGACTGAAAGCTTTCTTGTTTTGCTCTTTCCCGAGTTATAGATCAACTCGCCGATGGCAAGCAGGACCGCCCTCTTTGCAACGAAGGCAATATGAGAACCCGTCATCCCACTTGTGCGTTTGGCTAAATCTGTCAGGTTTACGTCGTCGGCCAAAGGCCTCTCTTTGGTGTGAACTCGAAGGATCTCTAAGCGCTCTTCCTCGTTGGGGATGGGAAAATTAAGAATATAGTCAAGCCGTCCGGTCCGCGTTAGGGCGGGGTCGAGGAGATCTTTACGGTTCGTCGCTCCGAGCACAAGGACCTGGGAGAGATCGCTCAGGTTGTCCAACTCGTTAAAAAACTGACTGGCCACCCTTTCGACCGCCCCGCCTTCACTTCCGTCGCCACGGGTGGTCACCAGGGCATCGATTTCATCGAAAAACAGGATGCAGGGAGCGGATTGTTTTGCCTTCTTGAAGATCTGATGGAGCGCTTTTTCTGATTCTCCCAGCCATTTTGAGAAAAGGATGGGACCGCTGATGGAAATGAAATTCAGGCCCGTCTCACCTGCCAAGGCTTTTGCCATCAGCGTCTTCCCGGTGCCCGAAGGTCCGGAGAAGAGAACTCCTTTCGGAGGGACCACTTTACCCTCGTCAAAAAGCTCTGGAAATTTGTGGGGCCAATCGACGATGGAGAGCAGGGTCTCTTTGATCCCCTTTAACCCTCCGATATCGTGCCACTGGACCTTCGACCTCTCCGTATAGAATTCACGCGTTGCGGAGGGTTCAATCTCCCGGAGGGCCGTTAAGAAATCCTCCATCCTGATCTCCAGATGGTCTGGGTTGATCAGCATGGCATCGAGATGGTTTCCACCCTCGAGCGGGAGATATCTCCTTACCGCCACCATGCCCGCCTCTTTGCACAAAGCCTCCAGGTCTGCTCCGACGAAGGCATGGGTAATCTGGGCAAGACGTTCCAAATCGACATCAGAGGCCAGAGGCATGCGACGGCTGTGAATCCTGAGAATGGCCTGGCGGCCTTCGACGTTTGGGACGGGAAGAGCCATCTCACGGTCGAAACGACCTGGTCGTCTAAGAGCAGGGTCGATCATTTCTGGGATGTTCGTAGCCCCAATAACAATCACCTGTCCACGGGAGACCATCCCATCCATCAAGGCTAGGAGTTGAGCAACCACCCTTTTTTCGACATCTCCCAAAACCTCTGCGCGTTTTGGGGCGATGGCATCGATTTCGTCGATAAAGATGATGCTGGGCGCATTGCGGGTTGCATCTTCGAAGATCTCCCTTAAACGGGCCTCACTTTCACCGTAAAACTTATGGATGATTTCCGGTCCGTTGACGCGGATAAAATGGAGTTTTGTTTCGCTAGCGATGGCACGGGCAATCAGGGTTTTCCCCGTCCCGGGAGGACCATAAATGAGAACCCCTTTGGGTGCCTCGACTCCTAATTTTTCAAAAACCTCCACGTAACGCAGGGGGAGCTCGACCATCTCACGAATGAGCTTTAATTCATTCCCAAGCCCCCCCACATCCTCGTAAGAAACATGAGAAGGTGCCTCGACGAGGTAATCGGGTTTTTTTATCAGGAATTTGGTTTTTGAGTTAATCAAAACCCCGCCGGATGGGGAAGTCGCTTCGACCATAAAAAAACGGTCCTTCCCCGTCAAAAAGGGGACATTGATTCTGTCTCCGATCAGAACGGGTAACCCTTGGAGGATTTTGGGAAACTGCTCCAACTCGCTCCCTTCCGGGACGACGTTTGTTAAATCGAGAGGAGTAATCAGGACCGTTGTGGCGATTTTATAGGGGATTTTTTTTATTCTTACGATTTCCCCCAGGTTCACTTCAGCGTTGCTGCGCGTAATTCCATCGATCTGAATTATCTTTTTTCCATAATGCTCGGGAAAGGTTCCGGTGATCCTGGCGACCGTCTTTTTCTCTCCGCTCATCTCGATCAGATCGCCAAGGACACCCCCTAATGCCTTGATATCCTCCGGATCAAGGCGCGCCAATCCCTTCCCTACATCTTCAGTAAGTGTTTCGCTTACTCTTAAATCGATCGTCGTTGACATTCAGGAAGCCTCTATCCCGGCGGCAGAAGACTGTAACCTTTTGACGTCAGTAAACGCGATTCTGATTGTTGGATAGGGAGCGAATCGCTTTACCCGTGGGACTCCATTGGTTTGGTGATCAGACCATTCGACAACTTTTTTATCCGAAAGCTATCCTCTTGTCAAGACTTTTTTAGAATATTTTAACCTTTTTTTCACCGTCGGTCATCTCAACAAAAGGAGGAGGAATTTTACTCCCGGGGGAGTGCGGGATGATTTCTGTGCGTCCTTAGGGGGAGGTGGAATCGCCTGTTCACTTATCTCCTTTTCTCGCTTTTCCTAAAAGGATCTCCGCTCGAACAGGGTTGAAGACGCCCCATTCGCAACATTTGGCCATGATCGTGGCAGCTTTTCGAGGGGTCAGCCTGCGGAGTTTCACCTGCTCGATCATTTTTTTTCCTTCCCGCGTGATTCCCTTCGCCGTGTGGGCAAAAATAACGTTTTTTGTAGTTTTTTTTTAGTGAGAAGTTTTCGGCGAATATTTCCTGAGAGGGATTACGGATCAACTGGCTATTCCAGAGGAATATCAACAGGCACATTGCCTTCCCTGATCGGTGGAACGATGGGGGGTTGCCCCGTTTTCTTCAAAATCTGCCGCCCTTCTGCAGAGAGCATCAGTTTGATGAAGTGATTCGCTGAAGTGATATTGTTTGCAGTACCCGGAATTGTAGCCACGTTCCGGATATTTTCACTCAGGTTTACCTTTGCAGGAAATAAAATGATATCCGTTTCATCGGCAACCGTCACCGCGGCTGACAGATAGACGATACCGGCATCGGCCTTACCGCTTTTAACCGCTTTCAAAACATCAGGAATAGTTTCTTCCTTTACGGCCCTGTCTATTATCCTTTGCGACACATCCGGCTTGCCTTCGGCTGCCGCTGCTCTTTTGATAAATTCAATCGTCCGGTTAGTGGCCATGTCTTTTTCACCGGTTACCCGTGCAAGCTTTACCTCGTCCTTGATCAAATCGGTCATTTGCTTCACACCAAGTGGGTTGCCTTTTTTCGTGATAATCACCAGTTCATTGGCCGAAAATACGACGTACCAGGATGCGGCGTCCTTGCTGCCGACCTTCGTGCCGAACATATTCTTAACCACCGCCGGATCGGAAGGTGCGAAGACGTCGCAGACATCCCCTTTGAGGATTCGCTCGGCCAGCTCTCTGGACCGACCGGAGGTAAGATTCACGATGATGCCGGGGTTTTTCCCCTCAAACGCTCTTTTCATTTCGTTCATCGGGCCAGCCAATGAATCAGCATGCCACACCTCTAAAGTCATTTTTTCCCCTCCCGCATTTTGGGCAGCCGCCGCAGTTTGGCAGTACCCGGCCAATGCTACCATCAATACCAGTAACCCCAGGGAACAGAGGACTTTCGAGAACGAAGACATGAAGGAACCCTCCTTTGCTCGATGCACGACAATCCAGGGTCTTCCCCGCTTGCCGAACGACTAAAATAAGGCCCGGCGGACTCTTTTCCACGCAAGCGAAATTACCGGCCAGAACAACAGGACGAGCGCCAGGGTCGTAATCGAACCGACGAGCCAGTTCGAATAAAAAACACCCAGCGAACCCTGGGATCCCATTATGGCCTGGCGGAACGAGACTTCGGCCCGGTCTCCAAGCACCAGGGCCAATATCAGCGGCGCCAACGGATAATCCAGCTTCTTGAAGACATAACCGATAACGCCGAATAACAGCATGACCCAGATATTGAACATGGCGGTGTTCACGGTGAAGGCGCCGATTGCACACACCACGACAATGATCGGGGCGATGATAGCGAAGGGGATGCGAAGGATAGCCGCGAACAGCGGCACGGTGGAAAGAACGATGATCAGGCCGACGACGTTCGAAAGATACATGCTGGCGACCAGGCCCCAGACAAAGTCCTTCTGCTCGACAAACAGCAGGGGACCCGGCTGCAGACCCCAGATCATCAGGCCTCCCAGCAGGACCGCTGCCGTGGCAGAGCCGGGGATGCCCAACGCCATCATCGGCAGCAGCGCGGCGCAGCCGGACCCGTGGGCGGCAGTCTCGGGAGCAAGCACGCCTTCCAGTTCACCCTTGCCGAAATTGGCGCCGTTCTTTGAAAAGCGCTTCGCAAGCCCGTAGCTCATGAAGGACGCCGCCGTTGCACCGCCCGGTTTGAAACCCATCCATGCACCGATGACCGCGCCGAAGAGCAGGGTCACCCAGTATTTTGGCAGCTTTTTCCATGTTTGCCACACTACCCTCGGGTTGATTCTGTCGTCGACACCTTCGAATTTCAGCCCTTCTTCCATGCTGAGCAGGATTTCTCCCACGCCGAACAAGCCGATCACTGCAACCAGGAAATCGATCCCCCGCAGCAGCTCGGACCAACCGAAGGTGAGGCGGAGCTGGCCGCTGACGTTATCCATGCCGATTTGCGCCAAGCCAAAGCCCAGCATCAGGGAGACGAGGGTCTTGAAAGGGTCCTTGCCTGTGCCGATGAAACTGGCAAAGGTAAGAAAATAGACGGCGAAGAATTCGGGCGGACCGAATTTCAGGGCAAACTTGGCCACCAGCGGAGCCAGAAAGGTGATCATCAAAACGGAAAAAAGGGCGCCGAAGAAGGATCCGGTGAAGGAGGCAGTGAGCGCTTCACCGGCCCTGCCCTGCTGGGCCAGGGGGTAGCCGTCGAAGGTGGTAGCCACCGAATGGGATTCGCCGGGAATGTTGAACAGGATCGAGGTAATGGCCCCTGCAAACAACGATCCCCAATAGATACACGATAACATGACGATTGCCGAGGTGGGCGACATGGTAAACGTGAGCGGCAGCAGGATGGCAACGCCGTTCGGCCCCCCCAGACCCGGCAGGACGCCGACGATTATTCCCAGGATCAGGCCGATCGCCATCATGCCGAGGTTGTACCAAGAAAAGATTATCGCAAATCCGTGTAATAGACTGAGCAGATTCTCCACTGGGTGAATCTCCTGAGGGCTGATGTTTTACTGAAAGCAACTCAATATCCGAACAGGGACTCCAGCGGCCCTTTGGGCAGCGGAACCATGAACTGAATTTCGAACATCCAGAAAAGCAGGACACTGATGACGACGCTGACCACGATGATCTTTAGCCAGCTGAACTTGCCAATCGCCCGCATGAAACCGCCGATGAACAGAGCGGAGGCGACATAGATGCCGATGAATTGGGTGGCCAGGACATACAGAACAGAGGGTATCAGAACGGAAAGCACCATCTTGAAGCGGTCCCAAGGAACGAAGAGCTCATGATTGCGGTGTTTGCCGAAAAGCGCCCTGAGAAAAATGACAACACTTGCAATACAGAGGATGGCCCCGGTCCGGAACGGGAAGTATCCGCCTTTAGGACCGTCAAAGGCCCAACCTATCCCGATTCTCAGCGCGTCCATCATCATCACGCCGCCTACGAGTAAGATGATCAGTGCCACGGTCGCTTCAACGACCTGATGCGTCAACCAGGCTGATCGAGGTCGTTCCTGCGTTTGCTTCTGTTCCATGCATCCCTCCATGACGAACGGAGAAACAGAGCGCCGGTCCGGCGGAGCGGGCTGCCGGAGACGGATCCGCCGGAACCGGCGTGGTTCTAAGAGCTATTTCTTGGCTGCAAACCCGGCTTCGGTCATCAACTTCTCGTGTTTCGCCATATCTTTTTTCAGGAAGTCAACAAACTCGTCCCCGGTGGCATAGTGCCGGGTGAGCGCCATGTTCTCGGTGTATTCCAGCCACTCCGGTTTGGAGGTCACCTGTTTCAGCAGATCGGCGTAGAACGCAGCCTGTTCCTTGGTGGTTCCGGGCGGCAGGAAGAAGGCACGGAGCATCTGGTATTGCACATCGATTCCCTGCGACTTGCAGGTAGGGATATCGGACCATGCGATGTCCGCTACCTTTTTCTTATAGTCCATGGGCTTGTCGGAGAAGACGCACAGCGGGCGCGCCGTGCCGGCCCGCCACTGGGCGACGTTCTCGCTGGGATTGTTGACATTGGAAGCGATGTGCTTCCCCGCCAGTTGGGTTTGAGCCTCTCCACCGCTTGAATAGGGGATGTAGGTTAATCTTTTTCCAACAAATTTCTCGAATGCAACCCAGATGATCTGGTCTTCTCGTTTCGAGCCGGTGCCGCCCACCTTGATGCTTCCGTCCGGCGCCTCTTTTACGGCATTCACAAAGTCCTTCGCTGTCTTGTACGGCGTATCCGAATGGACCCACAGGATGAAATCATCCAAGGCGACCATCGCTACCGGGTTGAAGTTATCCCAGCTCACCGGCAGATTCTGCGCGATCGGCAGGGTATAGATGAGGGAAAACGCCACCAGGAGTTTGTGGGCATTGCCCTTGGACTCTTTGACGTCCATGGCGCCCTCGGCGCCGCTTGCGCCGCCTTTGTTAAAAATCATAACGGGCTGTTTCATCAATTTGTGCTTTATAATGATGCCCTGGATCGTGCGCGCCATCTGGTCTGACGCGCCGCCCGCGCCGGCGGGAACAATGAACTCCACCGGCTTGGTGGGTTCCCAAGCTGCGGCACCAGAGGGTACCGTCGCGGCACCTGCCAGGACTACCGCAGCCAACAGGATACTGTACGATAACCTTCTAATCTGTCTCATCTTTTTTCCTCCTTCTTTTGGTTAGGTTCTTTTGGTGTATGAAACACCATCACTCCAATTTCAACGCGCGGCAAGGAAATCCATCGCCGCCATGACACCCCCTTGTTTATAAGGCACGCCGGTCAGGGCAAACCCCATTTCCACCCCGCCCAGGGTCCCAATCAACATCAGGTCGTTGAAATCCCCCAGGTGGCCGATCCGAAAGACCCGATCCTTTAGTCTTCCCAGACCGTTTCCCAGGGACATGTTGAACTTGTCAAGCACCGTCGCCCGGAATGAGTCCGCGCTGTGCCCCTCGGGCATCAGGACCGTCGTCAGGACCGGACTGTACTCTTCGGGGTTAAGACAGAGGATCGGAAGCTCCCAGGTCCGAACCGCCCGCCGCGCGGCTTCGCCATGACGATGATGACGGTTGAAGACGTTTTCGAGTCCTTCTTCCATCAGCATGCGGAGGGATTCCCTGAGGCCGTAGAGCAGATTGGTCGCCGGAGAGCTCGGGAAAAAGCCGTCCTTGTTGGCCGTGAACATCTCATCCCAAGACCAGTAGGATTTGATGAGACGGGCTTTTTTCGAAGCGGCAAGGGCCTTGGCGCTGACCGCGTTTAACCCGAGGCCGGGAGGAAGCATGAGCCCCTTCTGCGAGCAGCCGACTGTGACGTCTACCCCCCATTCGTCGTGGCGGTAGTCGATGGAGCCGAGGGAGGAGATCGTATCGATCATGAAGAGCGCCGGATGGCCGGCCCGGTCAATGGCCTGACGCACCTCGGCGATTCGGCTCGTGACGCCAGTGGATGTTTCATTATGAACGACGGCAACCGCCTTAAAGGAGTGTTTTCGATCTTCGGTTAATTTCGATTCGACCACAGCGGGATCGACACCATGGCGCCAGTCCCCGGAAACGAAGTCAACCTCCAGCCCGAGGCGGATCGCCATATTCTTCCAGAGGGTGGCAAAGTGCCCCGTTTCGAACATCAGTACCTTGTCCCCGGGCGAGAGGGTGTTGACCAGGCTCGCCTCCCACGCGCCGGTTCCTGACGAGGCGAAGATCATGACGGGGCCGGCCGTTTTGAACACGCCTTTGAGACCTTCAAACACCTCGCCGGCCAGCGCCTTGAACTCGGGTCCGCGGTGATCGATGGTCGGTTTGGCCATGGCCCGCAGGACCCGTTCAGGCACATTCGTTGGCCCCGGAATCTGCAGGAAATGACGTCCACTCGGATCTGACATCTCTATTCCTCCGCCTTTTTGATAGTCTCTAAGTGGCAAAAAAAAGGGTAAGAGCTCGCTTCAGGGTCGGTTGTTTATACAAGAAATAGAAATTGTGTGTCAAGAGAAAAGACCGCAAAACAGTAACCCTCAGAAGGTGAGAAATCCCCGAACGGTAAGCCCGCCGGTCGAAAAGTGGATATCCCATCGGAGCTGCAATGACCGATCGCAGAGGGTTCAGTGCCGGCCGCGGAACTTCCGCGTAGTCTCCTGATCTCCTCCCGCCCCGCTTTTTCACACGCCTTCTGCGACGTCCTTCCTGCCGGCCTTTTCTCCTTTCCGGATATTCTCAAGAAGCAATTCCGCCCGGACCGGATTGAAAACCCCGCACTCGCAGCACCTGGCCATGACCGTTGCAGCTTTTTTCGGCGTCAGTCTCCGCAACTTGACATAGTCGATCATCTTCCTGATCAGGTTGAATGAAACCATGCCATGGCCGCACATCGAGTTAAATTCTAAGATTTCCCTTTCAGGCAAGCGGTCCGTTGCCCCCCAGAAACCGAGCGAATGCTCGACGCTGTGCCGCTGGATACCGGCCTTCCGGCAGCACGCCTGAACCCCGTCCAGGAGTCCGCTGACATTGATGGAGATTCCCAGGTCGGCTGCGATCAATTCCTCCATCACCTTTTGGAGCGTATCGAGGTCAGTGAAGACAGCGACTGCCCCTGCGCCATCTCCCTGGTTGGCGATCAATTTCTGGATTTCGATATCGTCCTGATGGACATTCCCCTGTTTGCTGTCCCCCATATTCACGGGGCGATGTTTGAGGCAGATTCGCATGAATTCCCGAAGTTTAGGGGCCGATCCTTCCCGGGTGATTCCCTTTGCCGTATGGGCAAAGATGACGTAATCGTTTCTTAAGCTTTCCGCAGACCCCTGACGATGAAGGGTGTTGGTCATGGGTTACCCTCCTTAAACAAGGGGCGGCCCAATCCGATATTTGTTTTTCCGTTTGCCGAAAGTCGGTACCCTGATTTCTTCACCCACTCCACATGGGGAATCGATCCATTCGCAAGACATCGGGACGCGATGCCAACACCGATCACCGTGTCGACCTCACGCTGGACCTTTTCTAATGCCTGGAGAAACTCAGGTATCCTCTCAAGTTCTGTCTTTATTTCGATGATGGCAGAGAGGACCTTCTCGTTCAGAATCTCGTCTTTCATCTTTCCGGTTTCCTTATTGACCATCAACTGGGTCACCGGGTTTTCCTTTTCGAAGTGAGGCTTCAGCCTTGCGAGAGCCATTGCCACCTTTTCGATGTCTCGAAAGAAAGCGCCGGTTCCGGGTCTTCCCATTTCGACGACAAGCCCCGCGTCTCCACTGCGGAGCCTTCCGGTTACATCGTTGCTCTTGATCTCGTCTGTTCCGCGCCCCATGACCCCTGTGCCCGGATGAACCGTCGTAGGATCGCTGAAGACGGCCCGGAGACTCCTCGGCCATTCGAGTTGGGGAAGGGTGATGGCGCCTGTCGGACAGACATCGACCTCGGCAAGATAGTTAAGTCGAAAGAGGGAGAGCACTTTCCGGATTCCCCGGACAAACCAGGGCGAATATCCTTCACTCCGGCATACCCGGTGGCAGGTATTGCATTCCACGCACTCCTCCTGATTGACAACGGACTTGCCGTCTTCATCCAGATAGATCACGCCCATGGTGCAGACTGCGTGACAGTTCCCGCAGCCCACGCATTTCTTCTTATCGATCTCCATATGAGGTTAGCCATTAATAAGTGTCATTTGAGAAGTCCCCCTTTGGGATCTTTTCCCTGCCGGAGGCAGGCAAAGGGGGATTTCACGCGGCGCAAGCGCCTGCGCTGCGCGAGGGGGATTTCTTCAGGATTGCTGTCACAAATCCCTCCTTCCCCCCCTTTACAAAAGGGGGGAAGTTATTTGCGGATAAGTTCTAAGTCTCCCTTACTTCTTCCAGGCGTATCCGGAAAGTCGATGTCCGGTCTCTATCCCGAGATCCTTAATCATAAGCGAAGTCTTTGCCCTGGCTTCCATTTTTTTATCCATGGGAATATGAAGCCTGGCGCCGAACCTCTCGCTGCACAATTGAGATAAGGTGCCCAGTGTCTTTGGGCTTCCAGTAATTGGAAGGGCAGGCCAGAAGTAGACCGGGATGCCCATTGCCAACATGGCCATGGCTTCGGTTACCTCAGAACTTCTGTTGGCTTCCGCAAAACAGGCGAAGATCGGATAGTTTTTAAGGTCCTTTTTCCCGGCCGCTGCGATGCTCAAAAGGAAATCAGTGATCCCGCCATTCTCACTGCTTCCAAGGTCGATCACCGGAGGAATGTTTTTGCCGAGGGATGGAAGCAGTTCGGACAGCCCTTTCCCGGTTTCTTTCCCGTTCTTATCGGGATTCAGGAACCCGTACTTGGCAAGGGCGATGCTCGCTTCTCCTCCGGACAAGCAGAGAATGTCTTTCCTGATGAGCTCTTCAACAATTGTAGCAATCTCTCTGTCCTGGGTGAACTTCACATTGCCGCTTCCCGAGAAGATCGCTATCCCTTGAATGCTCTTTCTTGTCAGAGCATCCAGGATCTTCTTCACGTTCAGATCGTCGGATGAAAAGCCCAACTGGGCAGATTCTCTGCTTTCAGGAATATCTCTCGACAAGACCTTTCGGAATTGAAAGGACTTCTTTGCCTTCTCAAGAATTTCTCTGGCCATGGCATCGGGCTTCTGCTGCGGGTTCAGGCCTTCTGCCGGAACGATGGGGATCTCCCATTCCTTCGCGATCGCTGCGAGAGAGGGATTAACGAATTGGTCTCCGGCCACAATCAGGTCAACGGCACCGGTCATGAGGGGGATCTCCTGGGAACCGTAATTTGTCGCCGCGCCGAGCGAATAGGGCGGAAGCAAGGGATCCGTACAGACACCCAGAACGTTCACTTTCGCCTTCTTCGCTGCCTCAACGATTTTATATTTGAGAACGGGAGAGAAGTACCCGTACAGAAGGATGTTGGGCGCCCCCTTTTGCAGGATCCCGAGATTAACCTCCACCTTCGTGGGCGTCGAATCACCGAAGACTGACTTTTTCAGCTTTCCGTGAATCCTTTGGGCCAGACAGGCCAGAAGTGAGACCCTGAAAGCCCAGAGAAGGATTTCTTCCACACCTGCGATTCCTCCCTCCAGCTTTCCGGAGGCTTTTAAGAGATCCTTGTTCAATCCTCTGGGAGAGACTCCCATCTCCTCCCAAAGGCGGATCAAAGTCCTTGGAAAGTCTTTCTTCACCCCGTTTCCTCCATTCGCAAGGAGGTCTACTGTTTCTTTGAGGATCAGATCTGTTTCACCTTTCTTCTTCGGTTTGATTCCGCTGGACTCAACCCCTTCTTTAAAGCCGCTGACCTGGTCGAGGACGGCCATTGCCCCTTTCATGACAAGCCTTAACAGGGCCTGACTTGCCAGTATGTCTTTATCCTTGCCACACACTCCTGTCTTATTCGAATCCCGGAAGGGATGGCTGATACAGGGACCCTGGAGGCAGTCCCGGCAGCTCAACCCGGCTTCACAAAATCCGCATTCCGGAAGCTGACCTTCGAGACGGTCCCAGACCAAGGAAATCTCCCTGTCTGAGGCCTTTGGCAAGAATGCTTCAATGGCGCTGTCAGCGGTCTTTTTCTGGATGAACTCCATGGTATCTCCTTTCGTCTATAAGTCGTACCCGGTAATTTTCAGGGTTTCTTCAAATTTGCCCGCTCTCATCCTTTCACGGAGCAAGGGGGCTCAAAGGCCTTTTTCCGATAATCTTTCCGGTCTACCAGTTGGATGGCCTGGGTCGGGCAGACCTCTGCGCAGATCGGATATCCCATATTCCGGCAGCGGTCGCATTTGATCGCTACTTTCATGGAAGACGAGGGATTGATGATGCCGAAGGGGCAGACCATGACGCACATCCAGCAGGCAATGCAGGTCGGCTCATGGACAAAGACCAGACCTGTCTCCGGGTCCCGGCGCATCGTCCCATTGGGACAGGCCTCGATACAGGGTGCATTTTCGCAGTGCCGGCACTGAAGGGCGAAGTTTTTCCCCTCCACATGGACACGGGGCACCGGCTGCGGCTGCTCCTGGATGGCCCCATAGAGCTCTTTGGACAGGGACCCGATTTCTGTCCCGCACCAAAGCTCGCACTGATGGCATCCTGTGCATTTATTCTTGTCCACCATTAAAAGTTTCACTTTTTCCTCCTTGCTTCCGGTCCGAGGTTGTGGGAGCGTCCCCCAGAGCGTGACCTGAGGTTAGAGGCACAAAAAATTGAATTTTAGAAAAGAATTACCTCAAGCCTTTAACCTCAGTCCTCTATCCTCCAACCTTTAACCTCTAACCTTTTCTTTAGAGTCCCGTATCCATGATCTCCTTATATTCCGGTTCCATGAACCGGGTTGCATTCCTCCGGACCAGAGGAAGGAGATCTATAAAATTGAGACTGGGGCTCATCAACTTCGGGATGAATTCCGAGACATCGACCCTCTTCTTCAGGAGAACGGAGAAGAGACCCGCTTTCTGGGTCTGTCCGACCAGGATCGCTCCTATGATCCGGCCATTCTTCAAGATGAGTTTCCGGTACGTATCCTTCGTTCTCTTCCGGACCTCCTGAAATTGATCGCCGGGAGCGCACTCCGTGCAGACATCCGCATGGGTAACCCCCATGGAGATCGCAGGGATTCCAATGAAATTTCCAATGGAGTTCCGCCGGTAGGAACCTTCGTAGGAGGTCTTCTTTCCGGCCATATTCAAACCGGCGATTCCCCCTTGTTCGAAGGCGCAAACCCAGATGGCATTGATGAAGTTGGCGTCCCGGGCGATATCGAAGGTTTCTACGACATCACCCGCCGCATAGATATCCGGGGAACTGGTCATCATCTCGCTGTCGACCTTGATGCCCCCGAGAGACCCGATCTTGATTCCCGCGTTTCGGGCAAGGTCGACAGCAGGCTTGATGCCAACGGAGAGAACGACCATGTCGCTTTCGATCTTTCTCGAATCCGTCACTACACTCCGGACACGGCCATTCCCCGTAAACTGGACGGCCTTCTCTCCGGTGATCACTTCGATGCCGAGCTCTTCGACCCTTTTTTGAACGATGGATGCCGCCTCTTCGTCGAAGACCGTGGGCAGGACGTGGCTCAGCATTTCGAGGAGGGCGACTTTGATTCCCCTTCTCCTGAAGCTGATGCTCGATTCAACGCCGATGCTTCCAGCTCCGATCACTACAGCCTTTTTACCCGGAAATCGATAAATCCTTTCTGCGTCCTCCATGGTCTTCAGAGTGGAGATTCCTTCTTTATCGACACCCGGAATGGGCGGGACAATGGGTTTTCCCCCTGTTGCGATGAGAAGTTTATCGAAGGAATAGTGGTTTCCATCTCCGGTTCGGATCGATTTTGAGGCTGGGATCACTTCTTCTACCCGCGTTCCTAGATGAGGCGTCACATGGTTCACTTCAAAGAAGTCGGCTGTTCGGAAATTCAGAAGAGGCTTTGAAAGCTCCTCTGCCACGTAGTAAGGGAGAAGAACCCTTGAAAAGAGGGGAGTGGCCTCATCGCTGAACAGGTCGATGGCTGAAGTCCGGTCAATGGATCGAATGGCCTCCACAGCGCTAATGGCCGCGGCGCTCCCTCCAATGATGACGTATCGCATTGTTTTCTCCTTCCGTTTTCGCAAGGCGCAGAGGGCATTGATCGTAGGGCATGGAGCAAAGAGTCTTGCTTTTGACCCTCTGCTCTATGCTCTTTGCCCTATGCATTTAGTAAAGGCTATGGACCATATATAAAGGAAGCAATTTACGGAACATTTCTTTTCCCCGGGTCAGGTTATAGTTGCCGCAGGTGCAGCCTCTTGCCAATTCGAAACAGGCATCTTCTACTGTCCTCCGACCCCGTTTTACATCCCGGACCATTTTGCGCACCAAGTCAGCAGCGATCATGGCGTGGCCGCACATGGTCACGGTTTCGAGAATCTGAAAATCAGGCATCTTCTCGGTCTGCCCCCAGGTGCCAAGGGAATACTCCAGGGAGTGAATTCTTCCCATTCCTGCCTCGTCCATGCACTGCTGGACAACATCTGTCACGCCCGAAATGATGACCGAGATACCGGGCCGGTTCTCTTTCAAATCCTTCAGCAGGGAAACGATCTTTTCCCGGTTGTCGAAGGTGCACTGGACGATCGTTCCATCCGTCACCCGGCTCAGAATATCGTCCATGGTGGTGTTATAGATGTTGCCGGTCTTCATGTCGCCCAGATTGATGGGGCCATGCTTGTAACAGAGGCTTAAGAACTTCCGGGTGTTTGGCGCTGAGCCCTTTTTGTTTACGCCCGTAGCCGGGCAACCCAGGACCACGAAGTCCTCTTTCAGGCTGTCCCGATCACCCCTTCGATGCAGGCTGTGTGTCATGATCTCTCTCCTTCTATCTCATCAGCATAGAACTTGAATGCCGGCAATCCCAACCCCAGGTTGTTCTTGCTATTGATGGAGTACCAGAATCCCTCCTTTTCCAGAACGGGGACGATGGGGATTTCGCCCTCCGGAGGGACCTTTGTAATCACCTCGACCGTGAGGACGGAATCAATCTCCTTTGCCACCTTCTTCAGGACTCTCAATGCCTCCGGAAGTTTCTCCAGTTTGCATTTTCCTTCGATGATGGCCGAAGTTGCCTTTTCACCCAGGACCTCATCCCGGAGTTTTCCTGTGCTCTTGTCCGACATGAAATGAGTGACAGGGTTCTCCATGGCAAGTTGGTATCCCAGGTCCGCAGCCATCAAAGCCATCGCCACCTTTTCGACATCCCTGAAATAAGCTCCCACGCCGGGTCTTCCCAATTCAACACCCACGCCGACTTCGCCTGGGAGAAAAGTTCCTTTCACGTCGTTTGTCTTCATCTCCTCTGTTCCGCGGCCCGGCACCTGGGACCCTGCGAATTCGATGAAGGGGTTGCTCAGGATCCCGCGAACCTCCCGTGGCCACACCTCGTCTTGCTGGTAGAGGGCTTTCACAGGACAGACATCCGCCCTGAGACATTCGCCGCAATCCGTGCACCCCTCCTGATCGATCTCGATGTAAACCCGGCCATGGATGGTATCGTGGCGCTTAAAGGTCTGAATCCTGCCCATCGGACAATATGGGAAACATCTCTTGCAGGCGATACATTTATCTTGGTCTGCTTTCATCGTACCTCCTCAAATCCTCATTGCTGCTCAGACATCGCTTTGAGCGCGTCCTCTTTGGCTTCACGGATGTGATCCCGCATCACCCGTTCACAAAGGTCCGGGTCCCTCAGTCGCAAGGCCATCATGACTTTCCGGTGACCCTCCAGAGCCCTCTGCGCCCCCTCCAGATAGTGAAGGGTATCTTTCCGGTATCGCAACACATACCTTCGAATGTTGACAATCATGTCGTACAGCCGGCGCTTGTGGCCGACCAGGTTGTGCAGGGCGTCATGGAATTCCGTATTCCATTGGAATATCTCGTCGATTTTTTGCCGCTTCAGAGCGTCTTCGGCGTTTTCAATGAAACCGTTCAACTGTTTAAGGGTTTCTTCTGAGATCGATTCAGAAACGAGTCTCAGCGTGTAGCCCTCCAGGATGGCGCGGATATCGAACAATTCTTCCATCTCCTCTTTCGAATCCCTGGGGATAATAAATCCTCTTGTCTCAAGAGGCTGAATCAGCCCTTCCAGTTCCAGCTTATGAAGAGCTTCCCTCACCGGTGTACGGCTGACGCCAAGTTCTTCCGCCAGGTATTCCTCAGTGAGTCTACGGCCGGGATCGAAGGCGCCGGAGAGAATATTCGTTTTCAGATATTCGTACGTCTTCTTTCTTGCGGGAATGGAATTCTTTTTCGTGATCTGTGAAGAGGCCAGGTTGCTCAATATTGTATCCAGAATTGGATTTGTCAGAAGAGTAAGGATTGTTTAATATAAATTGAAAATAATGTCAATAAAAAAATGAAGCAGCTAATTACACTTGAAAATCAACTTGTTATGGTGTTATTATATTTTCTGTTTCTGGCAGAGAATTGGGGCGACTGAGCTACAAACCGTCATATCGAGGAAATTTTGGATACAATACTCTCGGAAAGGAAGAAGCGGGTCCTTGACGGATATAGGCGGATTGGATTATTAACTTCAAATCAACGCTGAGAGGAAATCACCAGATGGCATTCAGAGTAATGGTCGACGAAAAAAAATGTACAGGATGCGAGGAGTGCGTGGAAGTCTGCACAGTTGGTGTATTTGAGATAAGAGAGAATAGGTGCGTCCCCGTAGGCAATGAAAAGTGTCTCGGTTGCGAAATCTGCGTTAAGGTTTGCGAAAGACAAGCGATCACGGTCGAAGAGGTAAAGGTGAAGCTTTCCGATACGGCCAAGTCCCTGTTCAAGGATATCCCGTTCGATTAACAGGCTGATGAAAGATACCCATCTGCAGCGTTCCCCGGTCGGCTCACCGTCTCGGCGACATTGCAATAAGTCGCTCCTTATTCATCGCGACGCCACCCTCATTCCTCAGAATTTCGGATGCCTTGCATCTGCCTGTCTGCCGAAGCCTCGGCGCAGGCAGGGGCATTTTTGATCAGCCTGGGAAAGCAAATTTCTCTGGCTCCAGCCTCCTAATCCGGATACGATATAGACGAATTATACAACCCAAACGGAGGCCCATCAAAGAGGGTGTGAAACGGATGAGAATTGAATGACGAGAGGGACTTTATTCACCTATGACATGGACCAGTATCTTTCTTTCTCTCTTCTTGTTGTCAAAATCGATGAAAACGATTTGCTGCCACGTTCCGAGGGCCATTTTCCCCTTGATCAGAGGAATCGTGAGAGAAGGCTTCATCAAGGCTGCACGGACATGGGAGAAGCCATTGCCATCGCCCCAGCGTCGGTCGTGCTCATAGGGGATACCGGAGGGGGCGACCTTTTCGATCGCTTTCTGCAAGTCCTTGAGCACGCCTGCTTCATATTCGATCGTCGTCACAGAACCCGTCGACCCGGGACAGAATACAGTGACCAATCCATTTTCTATTTTCGATCGCCCGATGGCCGAATCGACACGGCTTGTGATATCGATGATTTCGCTGAACCCTTTTGTACTCAGGGGAAGCTTCTCAGAATAAATCATGTCGCCTCATTTCATCCCTAACGTTGACCTTTTACTTTTGGATTCTCTGGAGGACCTTCTTCCAGCTTTCGGTTTCAAGGAAACTCCCTGAAACATTTTCTAAGAGTTTTAGAAATACCGGATAGGGCATGGCCAGGGTCAGAATATCCTTCTCAATCACGGGTCTTGCAGAAACGTCAAACATCCCCAGGATCGCATGTGGCTGTTCTTTCCCGGCTTCCTTCAAAGGATAGGTAAGAATTGTTCCGCACCCGGAACCGAATGGCGAGGAAACAGCATCCGTGCGCTCCAGGGCATAGTTTGTCAACGTGAAAAGTCCTGAGAGGACATCCGGCGGCGCGAAGAAAGCGACCACTTCCGGCACGATGTCCTTCTGAAACTGGTCGATGGGCTTGAAGACACAATAGGTTGCCGGCGCTCGTCTTGGTATCAGCCTGGTAAAATACTCCCTGGCCCGTTCGGGTGTTTTAATGTATCGTTCTCCCTCCATCTCACCCGGAATCCCGCAAGAGAGAAAATATTCGATCTTGGGCCTCGGGGATTGAAAAAATCCCATATAGTAAGCCCCTCCGGGGCATCCGAAATGCTCCTTGTCAAAATAGACCGTCGTCCCTTTCTTCCTCGCGCTCTGAAGCAACCCCATCATACACCCGGATATCCCCTCTTTTGGCGTGAGGCCATCCGGTTTATCATTCGTGTAATAAATTCCGAACGGAGATTCCTTCAGGCCGAGAACTTCTTGGAATTGTTTCCATTTCTTTTCAAGAATTAGATCCATGTTTGTCTCCTTTCATGGTTGGGCACATTCCGACGGGTCGCCTTTCAATTTGGATAAAGCATGGGGGAGGGCCGGCAGGATGACCTCTAAGTTCTCTCTCACGCTTTTCGGACTTCCAGGAAGGTTGACGATGAGGCTCGTCCCTCGAATTCCCACGATGGCTCTGGAAATCATGGCGTGAGGAGTCTTCTTAAGACTTTCGGCTCTCATGGCCTCAGAAAAACCGGGCACCTCCTTCTCGATTACCTTCAATGTTGCGTCCGGGGTCACATCGCGAGGGCTGAGTCCTGTACCCCCCGTGGTGAGGATTAAATCTGCCTTCAATTGGTCCGCGCTCTTCTTTAGAGATTGGATAATCTCATTCTTCTCGTCCGGGATGATTTCGTAGTAGATTACTTCAGCGGGAAGGTCCCTTATCATCTCTTGGATGAGGGGACCGCTCGAATCTTCCCGCTCGCCTTTCGAGCCGCGGTCACTGATGGTTAGAATAGCAACTTTGAACATGTTTGACTCCTGCTACTTCTCGTTCCAATTATTACACATCGAGTCAAATCCCAATAACCCAATTCCAAGCTCCAAATAAATTCCAATGACCAATGTTCGAATGACCAAAAAACTTCCGACTATTTCGGTTTGGGTAATTGAAATTTTGGTATTTGGATATTGTTTGGAAATTGGTGCTTGATGATTGGTTATTAATCATTGCCCATTGATCATTGATAAATGATTATTTCATCTCCTACCTTCACTTCTCCTTCGCTTACGACCTCGGCAAAAATGCCTTCTTTGGGCATGACGCAATCGCCTGCCTGATAGTAGATGGCACAGCGCTCATGGCATTCTTTTCCTATTTGAGTGACCCGCACCCGCACAGCATCCCCGATGCGGATTTCTGTTCCTATCGGAAGATGGACAAGGTCAACGCCTTGTGTTGTGATATTTTCTGCAAAATCGCCGTACCCGACCTTTAACCCTTTGGCCCTCATCTTCTCAATTGACTCGTTTGCCAATAGGCTGACCTGCCGATGCCACGGACCGCCGTGGGCATCGCCTTTGAACCCAAAATCTTTCAGGAGCAGACACGATTTGATGTTCGTCTTCTTTGTTCCCTTCTTCTCGCTGATGTTCACCGCGAGCACCTTGCCCTTCTGAATTGCTTTCATGAATTACTCCATCAAAAGGGTTCAAGGATTCAAGGTTTCGAGGGTTCAAGTGCAATGATGTTTCTTACAGAATTCACTAGTCCCCTGGGATCCTTGGCCCCTCGGACCCTTTGTTCTCTCACTCCGAACTCATCACTCCGAACTCCGAACTTCGTAGGTTCCGCTCTTCCCCCCTGTCTTTTTGACCAGGTGAATATTCGACAATACCATCCCTCGATCAATGGCTTTGCACATGTCGTAGATGGTGAGGCCCGCAGCCGTTACAGCAACGAATCCTTCCATCTCCACTCCGGTTTGGGCCTTGATCTTAACAATGGCTTCGATATCGATCCTGCTTTCTTCTTTAACGGGATCAAAATTGATCTCCACATGGGAAAGATTGAGGGGATGACACATGGGAATGATTTCTGAAGTTCTTTTCGCCGCCATGATTCCAGCCACCTTGGCCACCGCCAAAACGTCTCCCTTCGCCACTTTGCCAGTCATCATGCTTTTGAAAGTCTTTGGATTCATGAAGACCGATCCTCGAACGACCGCCTCCCTCCACGTCTCTTTCTTTTTGCTGACATCGACCATCCTTGCCCGACCTGTTTTGTCGAAGTGGGTAAGCTTCGTCATCCCATCCTCCCTTTTGAGGCAAACCTGGTCATTAAGTAATTAGGTCATTTAGTAATTATTACAATGCCCTCGAGCTTTGAGCTTTAAGCTTCTCTATCAATGAATGACCTAAGCACGAAGTGACTCAATGACCCTCCTTGAATCATCCACCAATGGCTGACATATTCCTCTGGCATTTCTTGAACTGGTGGCTGTTAATTTGATGTTTTTCTGGTTTTGATTGAAGGGCGATAAGAAGCCGCTCCCTCAGATCTCGATCGCTTCCACCCCTTCTTAAGATCTCCTTAATATCAATCTCATCATCTGAGAAAAGGCAGGTTCTGATCTTCCCATCTGGGGTCAGTCGAAGGCGGTTGCAATCTCCACAGAAATGGCTGCTCACAGGACCGATCAGTCCAATTTCTCCGAGGGCCCCTTCAAATCGAAACCGTTTGGCCGGACCATCCCATCGGTCCATTGGAATCGGAATCAAAGTCCCCACCCTTTCGAGATGACTTTTGATCTGAGGGATGGTAAGGATGTCACTCTCTCTCCACTCTTTTCCGTTACCCGAGGGCATATACTCTATAAAACGGACGGTCAGAGGAAAACGGAAAGTCAGTTGGGCAAAGGATTCGATTTCATCGTCGTTCACCCCCTGAATCGCGACCATATTAATTTTGATCGGAGACAACCCCGTTCTTATGGCTTCTTCGATCCCGGCCCACACCTTTTCATAATCATCCCTTCGAGTAATCTGGCAGAACTTTTCTTGATTCAGGGAATCCAAGCTGATGTTCACCCTTTTCAGGCCAGCCCGTTTGAGACCTTGAGCGTATTCTTTTAGGAGAATGCCATTGGTGGTCAGACTTAAGTCCTGAATCTCCTTAATCTGTGAAATATGGGAAATGAAATCAACGATTCCTTTTCTAACCAGCGGTTCCCCGCCTGTGAGTCTGACCTTGGAGATCCCTTCTTCGGCAAAGATTCGAATGATCCGCAACAACTCTTCGTAAGTCAGGATTTCCTTGTGAGGGATCAGAGGAATTCCCTCCTCGGGCATGCAGTAAGTGCATCTCAAATTGCACCGGTCTGTAATCGAAATTCGAAGGTAATTTATTTTTCGTCTAAAAGGGTCGAGAAGCATGATTTTCCCGTTTCGGCGTCGTTAGTTCGAAGTTCGGAGAAGTCGAACAGAGATATTAAACTTCAAAGCTCTTCGCTCAAAACCCTAAACCTCCGACGCCGAACTCCTAACACAGACGAAAAAGCCGACCCCATGTTTGAAGGATCGGCTTTCATAATTCATTCCATCTCCTTACCAAACGCGGGAGGTATAGCCGTTTCCAGCTATGCCCTGACGGCCGATTTCCGTATCCCGGGAAACCAGGGGTTTAGGAAAAAGGCTCGGAGATTAAATCTACTCAATTATTTAATTGATTTACAGAGAAAAGTCAAGCAGCGAAATGGCAACCCTTCGAACTCAGAGGGCTTTTTAGATGATGAGGTCTGAATTCGTTTTGCCTTGACAACTTTTTGTGCCCTTTATATTATCTGTTGGGAGTTTATCATATGAAATAACGGAGAGGAGGAAATCGGATGAAACGGATCATTGTTGTATTGACTGTTTTGTTGATGGGGTTCTTATGCTTCGGAGGGATATCCTTTGGGCAGGCGATTGAAAATGAGTTTTACCTCATTACTCCTGTTTCCAAAGATGCCCACGACCCGGCATTGAAGGCTTTTGCTGCATATGCAAAGAAGAAATGGAACGTCGATGTGAAGACCAGTGCCATGCCTCAAGGAACTCCTGTGGCTTATGGGCAGATTCTCGAGTGGAGAGGCAAGCCCAGGGCTGATGTCTTTTGGGGTGGGGAAGCGACACTCTTTGATAATCTAGCAAAGGAAGGTCTCCTGGAGCAGGTCACGATACCCCAAAAGATGTGGGATGAGATTCCGGCAACCATTGGTAAACCCATAGGCCTTCCTTTGAAAGACCCGAAGAAATTCTGGGTGGGGACTACCTTGGAACCTTATGGACTCATCTACCAGCCGAAGTTAATGCAGCGTTTAGGGGTTATTATTAAAGACTGGGATGATTTGCTTAATCCAAAGCTGAAGGGGCAGATCGCTCAATGTACGCCCGACCGATCAAGCTCTAGCCATGCGAGCTATGAGGTCATTCTTGCAATGCACGGGTTGGAGAAAGGTTGGGAGTGGTTAAAAAAATTGGCAACCAATACTGGGATTTTTACCGCCCGTTCTCGTGACGTTCCCAACGTGGTGGCTAAAGGGGAATTCGCTGTTGGGTTTGCTGTACCGAGTTACATGGCTTTTGCAGAGGTTTTAGCCGGGTATGAACTCATATTCGTCTATCCAAGCAATGCCTACGTAACTCCTGAACCCATGGCTGTACTGAAGGGTGCACCCCATCCCAAGGCTGGGCATGCTTTTATTGAGTTTCTTTTGACGGAGGAGGGCCAAAAGCTCTTAGCGGGATCAGGGCTTTATCCCATTACTCCAAAATTTAAGGTTCAGGGGCTACCCGGATCGAACCAAGAAAAAGCCGTTCAATTTACAGCGGGGGTGAGATCATTCTTTGACGTCCCCATAGGGAATGTCTACGACGACAAGATCGCTCGAGAGAGAAACGAGGATGTGAATGCTTATTTCAGGAAGGAGATTGCAGAAAAACATAAGGAGCTTATCAAATAAAAGTAAGATTTGATAATGGTTTTTCATCACGGAAGACTCCTTGGGGACATTACCCTCGGGGAGTTTTTTCGTGTAAAGATCACTTTTTCAATTTAAAATTAATGAACTGGTTAGACTCATGGAGATTCAATTAAAGGACATTGTTAAAAGGTTTGGAACCCAGGAGGCGGTGAGCCATATTTCACTGGAAATACATGATGGAGAACTATTCACACTCCTTGGCCCTTCGGGTTGTGGGAAGACCACCATCCTTAGGTTGATCGGAGGATTTCACAAACCTGATCATGGAGAGATCTATTTCGATGGAAAATCTGTAACCCCCGTTCCGCCTTATGAGCGAAACATAGGCATGGTTTTTCAGAACTATGCCCTCTGGCCCCACATGACTATTTCTGACAACATCACATACGGCCTCAAGCTCAAGAAACTTCCCAGGGCTGAGATCGGAGATAAAGTCTCTCACGTTCTGAAACTGGTCAACCTGACAGGGCTTGAAAAACGGTACCCCGGGCAATTATCTGGAGGACAACAGCAACGTGTTGCCCTTGCCCGGGCCCTTGTTTTGAACCCAGATGTGCTTCTGTTGGATGAACCTTTAAGTAACCTGGACGCCAAGATTCGTGTCCAAGTGCGCGCCGAGATACGAAAGCTTCAAAAGGAGCTTGGGATAACGACTATTTACGTCACGCATGACCAGGAGGAAGCCCTCACCCTTTCGGACCGTATCGCAGTGATCAATCTGGGCAAATTACTCCAGATTGGTTCACCGAGGGATCTCTATGAAAGGCCCCACAATCCCTTTGTTGCTGACTTTATTGGGATTAACAATCTGATTCCCGGTGATGTTCAGGAAATCAATGCCGCTGAAATGTGGGTGGGAGTGCAAACTCACGCAGGGCTTTTACGCTGCACCAGCGATGAGCAGTATAGGCCTGGAGACCGATGCATGATCAGTGTTCGACCAGAGACCGCATCGATTAGCCAGTCAGAAGATACTCAAAAAGAATTTAATTGTATTGCCGGGACCGTTAGTTTTGCCTCTTATATCGGGAATACGATCCGATATGATGTGGAAATCAATGGTGAGATCATCTTCAAGGTGGACATTCAGAACCCTTGGGGTTATCAACCTTTTTCCATAGGGGAAAAGGTATATGTCAGTTTCCCAGTAAAGACCACTTTAGGGATTCCATTGACGTAAAGAGAAATCTAAATGAGTCCTCGAGACGAATCAACAATTGCACTCAGTCGCCCCCGTGCTTGGCCGCAGACGGGAATTGGCGGATTGCTCGGCTATGCCGGAATCTGGGCCTTCTTCGGTATATTTCTGATCTATCCCCTCATCCGCCTTTTCTACGATACTTTTACAACCGATCAAGGTGTCTTTACCCTGATGAACTTCTATGATTTTTTCACCGACTCCTTTTACCTGAAAACCTTGGTAAATTCCCTCCTCCTCGGCATGGCTACCGTGATTACCACTTCGATCCTTGGCATCACTATTGCGTTCCTCCTTCTACGTTATGAGTTTCCGGGGAGGAATCTTTTCTCATACCTTACGATCATTCCCATGATCATGCCTCCTCTTGTTGGAGTGATGGGATTCGTGTTCATCATGGGCCGGGCCGGGACGGTCAATGTAATCTTGATCGATTATTTTGGACTTTCGAAGCCCATTAATTTCA
>Ga0335084_10000464_pt1 | contig 34370 bp, 33 predicted proteins | sample Lox_Sample_44_FD_206721 | JGI IMG/M metagenome (GOLD analysis project Ga0335084, IMG submission 206721) | Soil microbial communities from Loxahatchee National Wildlife Refuge, Florida, United States - Lox_Sample_4.4 | ecosystem: Environmental > Terrestrial > Soil > Wetlands | place: USA...
GGGAGGAGCCGCGAGGAAGATACACTGATCCGCTTGCGCAGCCGGTCACAATCGTTTTTCGGGAAAATCCCGTACCCGGCCGCAAGGCTGGTTGCTAGGGCCCTGCGGATCGCTTCCAAAACGGTCGCAGGGGGATACGGCACGGCCGTCCCGCAAGAATCGATGTCGCAGCTAGGCAAGTACATCGTGAACCGGTAGGTCGCTAAGTCGACCTGAGCCGGGACTAGATTAGCGTGCGCATCCTTCTGTCTGCTTTTGCCTGCTCACCTCTCTGGGGTTCCGAACCCGGAGTCGGCTGGCGTTGGGCGGTGCAGCTTGCCAGGGACCACGATGTGACGGTACTTACCCACGCGTACTTCCAGTCGCACATCGAGTGGGGGCTGGCGGGTCGCGAGACTTGCGGGCTCAAGTTTGCCTATCATCGCGTAAGTTGGCTGCGCAAGACCTTCAAGCCCAGCTATCTGAACTCTCGTCTTTACTACCTGGTCTGGCAGATCGGTGCGTATTATGTTGCGCGCCGCTTGGACCGGGTGACGAGTTTCGATCTCACGCACCATCTCACATGGGGAAGTTTCCGGTTTCCGAGCTTTCTGGGTCTTCTTAGAGTGCCTTTCGTTTTCGGCCCTGTTGGTGGCGGAGAGTCTGCGCCTGCGCGCCTTACGCGGTCCCTGCCGATGCGCGAGCGACTGAAGGAAGCGGTGCGGGACCTAGTTCGCATCTCTGGGAGCTATGATCCTTTGGTTTGGCTCTGCCTGTGGAAAGCTAAGCTCGTCTTGTGTCGAACCGAGGAGACGCGGCGCTGCCTTCCGGCCTGGGCTCGCCGACACGCACGCATCAGGCACGAGATCGGTGCGCCGCCACTGCAACCAACCTCTGGGCCCGCCGTGGCTCGGAAGACGCTCAAACTACTGCACGCGGGGCGGCTAGTAGGCTGGAAAGGAGCACACCTTGCCCTCCGGGCGCTGGCCAAAGCGCGTGACCGAGGCGTAACAGCCCACCTGAGTATCGCAGGTGACGGTCCAATGCGAGGCTATCTTGAGCAACTGGCCTTCGAGCTCAATTTGGGTGGCGCGTGCACATTTCACGGACATCTCCAGAGGGACGCCGTAATGGACCTGTACGCTGATGTGGATGCTTTTCTATTCCCCAGTCTCCACGACTCTGGGGGTACCGTGGTGCTGGAGGCTTTGTCCCGCGGTGTGCCGGTGATCTGTGTTGATCTTGGTGGACCGCCCAACTTCATCGACCAGAGCTGCGGATACGTGATCCCCGCGCGTAAGGGCACAGAGCACGAAGTCGTAGAAGGACTCGCGAATGCGATTACGGGGCTGTACCTTTCTCGGGATCTTCTAAAGGAGCTATCTAAGGGCGCTCTTGCACGCGCGGAGACAATGTCCTGGGAGCGTCAAGTGCAACGCGTCTACGATGACATATCAGAAGCGCTGGCTGCAGTGTGAAGACACTGCTGGAATTTAGCTGTTTGTGCTCCCCTAAATGGGTCAGCCACCGAGAGGCCAGTGGTGAAATTGAACGTAGGGTGTGGGACGGATATCCGCCCCGGGTGGATCAACCTGGACTCCGTGGCGCTTCCGGGTGTGGATGTCTGTCACGACCTCAACGATATGCCACTTCCATTCGAAAGCAATAGTTTGGACCAGATTCTCTGCCAAGACATCCTCGAGCACATTCACGGCTACCCAAGGCTGCTGAAAGACTTGCACCGCATCCTAAAACCTGGAGGAGTTGTAGATATACGAGTACCTCACTTCACGTCCAAGGATGCCTACTCTGATCCGACTCATGTGCGGCTGTTTTCTGTTTGGACGTTCGTCTACTTCTCTAGCCAACACACCCGCAATTACTACTTCGACTTTGCCTTTTCCGAGTTGAGGGTGGTTCACGTCTGTTTTGACCGACGGCTGGGCTATCCGTGGAATTACCTATTAGAACCCCTCGTCAACCTTTCGCGAACGGCGCAGAACGTATACGAGGGCTCGCCTCTGCGAGTATTTCCCGCGACCAATCTCTTGGTCACGCTAGTCAAGTGACGGCGCGCATACAGGGCGGAGTACAACCACTGGCGGTTGGACGTGAGCTGCCAAGCGTGGGCGTGATTACGATTAGCTATAACGACCGCGCCAATCTCGAACGCACAATGGACAGCGTCTTAGGGTTGACCTACCCCCGGCTCCACTACTGGGTCATAGATGGAGCTTCATCTGACGGAACAGAGGCATTACTGGAGACGGTAAAGGATCCTCGGGCAATATGTATCAGAGAACCTGATAGCGGGCTTTGGGAGGCGATGAATAAAGGACTGGAGCGCGCAACTTCAGACTACGTGATCTTTATGAATGCTGGAGACTGCTTTCACCCGGCTTGCGATCTGACGCGGCTTATGCTGCGTGTGACTGACTACCGGCACGCGATCATCGGATACTGCGTGAAGAGCTATCTGGATCTGCACTTCCTCCAGCCAGGCATATCCCGAGAACGCAAGGTCTTCACAGGACCCGCGCACCAAGCAATCTTCTACCCCCGCGGTTATTACCGAGACCACCGTTACTTGACCGACAAGAGGATCAATGCGGATGGCTATTTCTCGCTAGGCGCGATAGCGGCCTGTGGGGCGGAGTTCATACCCGAGGTGATCAGTATGTTCGCCCTAGGTGGGCGATCAAGCTCCTACGCTGGGCTGAAGTCGTTCCGTGATCATGTTTCGGACGACCCTCGGATGAAAAAGATCCTGCAGACGACCGTCAAGTGGATTGCATGGCAACTGCTCCCCCGGTCGATGTTCTACTGGTTGCTCTTCTCATACAAGTGGACAAGACTGCGAGATCCGTACACGTTTACACTCTGCGACAGGATCTTAGTCACGCAGGGGCTGACCAAGTCGGGAGCCGCCAACTGAGGCGTTGCGCAGACAGGGAGAAACCGCGACGTTGCTGCCTGGAGTAAGCCACCGAAGCGTCAAGGTAGATTCCACGGGCAGCAACAGCTGGTTCAGGATTGGCAGCGTAGGCCGGCAGGCGGCTCAACGCGGCGGCAATCACACGATTGGGCTCTGAAGTGACATCAGCTTCTGCCGAACTTGTACTTGGATCTCGACCCCAGCGTCGGTGGCCTCTGAGCAGCGTCCTCCTGTGGATGCGGGCTATGCTCCTCACATTTGTCGTGGCTGCGGATTCCGACTCCGCGACACTGTACGTAGACCCCGTCGCTTCTGAGTCTGTGGGGGGTGGGTCCCTCGTTGCCGGTCGCTCCAGCACTCTCGAGCAGGCGATGGCGCAGCTCGCGCCCGGCGACGAACTGGTACTTCGCCCGGGCACGTATCGAGAGGTGCTCGACTTCCGAAACAGTGCGTTGATGGGAATGGGTGACCCGTTGAGACGGACCATGGTGCGTGCGGAAATCCCCGGAACTGTGATGTTCAAGGGGTCCGACATCGTCAACGGCTGGCAGTTGGTTGCAGCCGGTCTGTTCGTCAAGCGTCCGTGGACGGTCAACAGCCAGCAGGTATTCGTTGATGGCCTGCCGCTAAGGCAAATCGGTGGACGCAATTTCGCAAACCCGAGCCAGTGGCCAGGGCGCGTCTCAGGAGGCTTGAAAGATCTCGTGGAGAACAGCTTCTTTTGGGACGAGCCGGAGTCTGCTCTCTACATCAAGGTCGCGATGGCGTCCCTGAGCGAGAGGACGGTTGAGGTTAGCGTGCGCCCTTACCTGTTGATCGCCACGAGCCTAAAGGGGTTAATCGTCGACGGCATTTCGTTCGCGCATTCGAACACGACAGCCATCGCTCGCCATGGGTGCGTCACACTCAACGGGCAGCGTTTGAGCGTGCGGGGGGTGAACGTGTTCTCCTGCGACGGGATTGGAATCCTCCTGCACGGAAACGACAACGAGATACAAGGCAGCAAGTCAAACTATTGTGGCCAGCTCGGAATGCATATCCATGGCATGCGGGTCCGCGTCGCCAGAAACGAGACGAGCTACAACAACACGCGGGGATTCGATCAGTGGTGGGAAGCGGGGGGCGTCAAGTTTACCGGCGATAACGGACTGGAAGACTCGCAAGTCATTGGGCATAAAGCATTCGGCAACAATGGAGACGGCCTGTGGTTCGATTGGGGTAACCACGGCGTAGTGGTGGACGGCGTAGTTTCCGCGTACAACGCGGGCTTCGGTATTCACTATGAGGCGAGCCGCTCGGCAGCGATCGTGAACAACTTCATTTTTGCGAATGCTCTGCGAGGCATCTATCTTCCCCACAGTTCCGACTCTCTGGTGGCCAACAATCTGGTCGTCGGCAATGGTATGGACGGCGTCGTCGTGGTCGACGAAGGCCGGCGCGATTCGAGCGGCATACTCGATCTCAGACCGAACGGTAATGCGGTGGTCGGCAACATCATCGGGTGGAATCGGCGCACCGCTCTGATCCTGCCGAAGGAGATCCTGAGCAACAAGAGCAACTACAACCTATTCCTCGGTGACTCGGAAGTTGGCATCGCGTTCTCGATGGGTTGGGCTTCGGCTACTAGCCCCAACAAGTGGGGCCTTGCTGCTTGGCGCGGCGTATCCGATCAAGATACACGCTCGACGGAGCGGGTGATGCCGATGCCGAAGGCCATCGCATCGGCGATTTCGCAGAGGCAGACGCAGATCGATTGGGCTGAGATCCTGGAACGGGGAGAGGTTATCGCGCCGGATTGGCAAAGCCTCGATCCAGGCCCTCTTCACTTCAGGGATTGGATTGGGGCACACCATGGCCCGTCCCGTCCGGCGCAATGAGTGAGGTAATGAAACGCGCGTCGCCCATGCGCCATACTCGCGAACATTGGGAGCTAGTCGAGTCGCCGCGGGGATCGCGCCGGTGACGCTATGATAGCTGGGAAGGTGCTGGTCGTGCATAACGCGTACGTGGAGCGCGGTGGCGAAGACGCGGTAGTGGACTGTGAAGTCGGCATGCTGCGCAGGCGCGGACATGATGTGCGGGAGCTAAGACTGCACAACGAGTTAATCCGCGGTCGTGCGCGGCTCGGGATAGCCATCGACACCGTTTGGGCGCGTTCGAGTCATCGACTCGTAGGCGAGACGGTGACACAGTTTGGTCCCGACATCGTTCATTTCCACAACACATTCCCGCTCATCTCGCCTGCGGGATATTGGGCTGCGGCAGGGAGACGCGTACCCACGGTACAGACGCTGCACAACTTTCGCCTGCTATGCCCTGGCGCTTTGCTGCTGCGCGACGGCGGCGTGTGCGAGGACTGTGTTGGCAAAGTGCCATGGCGTGCCGCGGTCCATCGGTGCTACCGGGACTCGACCGCGGGCTCAGGGGTCGTCGCCACGATGCTGGTGGTGCACCGCGTTCTGGGCACGTTCCATAGTAAGGTGACGCGCTATATCGCTTTCAACGAGTTTTGCCGCGACAAGTTTATCGAAGGCGGGTTGCCGGGCGATCGGATTGATATCAAGCCGAATTTTGTTGACGCGCCTGCGCCGTCTGACGGACCGCGCAAAGGTATTCTGTTTGTGGGTCGACTTTCCGAAGAAAAGGGAACAACGGCGTTGTTGTCCGCGTTGAACTTGGCACCCGATATCACGATCGACGTCGTCGGGTCCGGGCCGGATGAGGTAAGGTTCAGAGCGCATCCGCGGGTTAGGATGATTGGGTGGCGGGAGCCGGCAGAGGTCAGGCGGAGGATGATGGAAGCAGAGATGCTGGTGGTGCCAAGCATCTGGTACGAGACCTTTGGGATGGTTGCTGTCGAAGCTTTCGCCTGTGGTCTCGCTGTCGTTGCATCCCGGGTAGGAGCACTGGCCTCGCTCATCAGGCATGGCGAAACAGGGGTTTTGTTTGAACCAGGCTCCGCCGAAAGTCTCGTGAACGCGTTACGATGGGGCCTTGATCATCGCGAAGAGATGCGCGCCATGGGCCGAAACGCGCGAAAGGAATACGAAAGAAAGTACACGCCCGATACAAACTACTCCCTCCTATGCGAGATATACGAGCGGGCGATGCTGCAAGGCCGTACGTCATGAGAGCGTAATATGGATACAAACGGGAGTTTCCCCTTCGGAATGGTGCTGGGCGCTCGTGTCCACGCGGTGTCCTGGGATTGTGCGGTTGGTCGGATCATCGAATGGGCGAAGAACCGTGAATCACGATGCGTTTGCATCTGCAACGTCCATTCCGTCGTGACAGCAGGTAAGGATGCAAATTTCCAAACCGCAATCAATTCGGCTGATTTGGCTACCCCTGACGGCATGCCTGTGGCCTGGGTGCTCCGCGCCACTGGCTTCCCAAAGCAGGCGCGCATCAGCGGCCCAGACCTTCTGTGGCGAGTGTGCGAGTCGGTATCAGGTTCCGAGACTTCAGTGTTCTTCTACGGGAGCACTGAGGAAACGCTGACGCAGCTTCGCTCCAGTCTGAACCGCAAGCTGCCGGCCCTAAGAATTGCAGGGCTGCACTCGCCACCCTTCCGGCCGCTATCCGCTGCTGAGGACGAGGAGATCACGCGAACGATTAACCAGTCTGGAGCAGGTATCGTATTTGTTGGGCTCGGATGCCCTCGCCAGGAGACGTGGGTCGCCGCACATCGCGGGCGCATCGACGCCACGATGATTGGTGTGGGCGCGGCCTTCGACTTCCACGCGGGGCATGTCGCCAGGGCGCCTGCCTGGATGCAGAATGGCGGTTTGGAGTGGTTGCACCGTCTCCTCTCCGAGCCCGGCCGACTTTGGAGACGCTACCTAGTGACTAACTCACTGTTCTTGTTAGGCGTTGCTCGGCAGCTTCTCGTCGCTCGGCCCGACAAACAGTCAAGGCTCAGTGACTGACTAGCTGGTGCACTCGACGGATATCGCCAGCATGGGCAGCAGCAGGTGGAAACCGCCGTTCTCAAGCACTTAATCGACGCTCTCCTACGCGCTAGGGGCGCCCCGCCTACACAGAAGAGTAGTGTCAACGTCATTAGATGTAGCCCAATTCGGCCCCCCACGAGTTCACGCGCTTCATGAGGGCGTCACTGATGTGGCGCAAACTGAAAAGTGAAATATTTGTGCACTCAGGAGGGAGGGAAGCGAATGAACAAAATGCTAGGCGGCAGCGATATCGAGCGATCGACGGATTGTTCAATGCGGTACGCACGCTGGCGCACGTTCGATACAGCCCAGCAGAGCGGGCATCGGGTCTGCTGCTGGTTGGACCGCAAGACAGGCCGCCTGGTGTTTCAACCCGACGGTCTAGATCCGAACTTGCTGACGGCCCCGCCCGGGCCGGCCTACAGTTACGTAGGTTGATCGAATCCTACGACCAACTGTGCGTCGGGGTGCTCGCGTCTGGGGGAGCCCGGTAACCCTCTCGGCTCAACTACGATCTCCTGGCCAGTACCCCACTACGGGTTGACGGGAACGGCTCGCTACCGCGGCCTCTCAACCAAGCATCGCGGTCAGCAATGGTCGATGCGCGAGCTGCGCCTTTCCCCGTGAGTCGGTGTCGCGGCCGTTGCGGACCTGCACGTAGCAGATGAGACCGACACCCGAAAGCAGCAGCAGCCACATTTCGGGCTCGGAAACGGCCGCGATTCTCGTGATGTCTATCTCGTAAAACCCGAACCCGTCGCACCCGATAACGGCCTTCACGAGCGCGGCAAACGAGCCCGGATTTTGCACTAAGAAGGTGAAGGAAGGCGCAGCTGGGGGTATCCCAGCCTTGCCGGAAAAGCCGCCCGACGGGCCTAGCTGTTTGATGGCCAATTGCAGCAACGAAAAGGGGTCGGAGAATCCGGTGTCGTCGAGCGTCGCGAGGTCAACGATGCTGGCCTGATACAGGCCCGGGGTGTCTATCCTGAAGAGGTGAGTGTCTGCTGCAGCCCTTCTCACGCCGTCCACCAGGCTATCCGTCCCGCTCTCGGTGAAGACCACGCTTGCCTGAGCGCTCATGCATGTGGCCAGCGTGAAAGCGGCAACGACGTTTCGGATTGACGCGGGGATCTTCTTCATAAAGCTCTCCATTTCAGGTCGACATGGCAGCTTGTGCAACTTGGATTGCGCTCTATTACAACTCGCCGGTTGATATTTCAGTTTTGCGAACGATGCACCGCGTTCGACGCGAAGCCTTAGCGGATCATAGCCAGAGAATATTTCAATTTATGAAGGCTTGGGACTATGCGATGTAGCAATTTCGCCGCACGGGACGGTTATGAAGTCGCGGGGCGAGACGAAGCGTCGCGTGACGATTCAGGGAGGTGGACCCTGGCGCTGATGTTCGGCCCAGATCGTGGCCGCAAAGCCGTGTGCCACGGCAGAGAACAAGAGCCAAGGAGAGGCAGGTGGAAAAGGGTTTCCTTGATCAGTATGGCCGCAGTTAGACCTTGCGAAAATCAGTTCACGGTTCACCTTCTGGGCATGAACGGCGCCGCGAGCGGCTCACCGACAAACACGCCTTGCCCGGGCCACGCGACGCTTTTCCAGTAGGCTTCGATCAACGTGTCTCCGTGCACGTAGCGCTCGATCGCGATCGCGGGGTTGGCGAACTTCTGCGGGAAGTTGCAGGGCTCAACGACTGTTCCGTAGCTGCCCGTGGCGCCAGCCTCCAGCCAAGTGAGAATGCTCATTTGAATGCTGTCGGTGAGCATTCCCCCGAATGATGTGAGGTGATCCGCAATGGCGCCGGGCAAAAAGCGCAACGTATCGAGTCCGGCCACCGATGCCAACCCGGTGAAGTAGAACATGACATCATCGCGGTGCAAGAGCACGTCTCTGTTGAGGATCTCGACGTCGACGAGCCCAGCAGTAACGCCCTTCGCCAACAAATACGTTGGCACACGGCTGTCCCGTGCCTTGTCTGTGGTCAGTAGCAGGTAGGCTGTGCCCCGAGGGAATGTTCCGTCCGACCGGACGCCGCGGTCGATAAGGGCTCTCACCTCGGCGAAACTGCGCCCCGCAAGCATCATCGCAGGCCGTACCGCCGGTACGGCAATAGACCTGGCGGAGTCGAAATAGGCGCTGAGCTTCGTCGGGGCGCAACCGCTCGCACAATAGGAAGGATCGAACCCAAAGGCGAATGCACTGGTGATGGACATGCAACCCACGCGATACGGGGTGGTCCACGTCAACGCATACGCCTGAATACGCCTTGGTGTCGCGGCGTCCACGTTCGCCTTCACGCGCTGGAATTGATCCACCGGCATGTCCGGCGAGTTTGCGGGGAAGCTCACGCGGACAATGTTCGCTGAGGGAATATGCCGTGCGCGTACGTAGTACTCACCTACCTTGACGCTCAATGGATCAGCGTTGTTGATGATCACGGCGATATTTGTGTGATCGACGGGAACAGCAGCGCGGGCCGATTGGAATATTTCCTGTGCCAGGGCCGGCACGCACAGGAGGGCCAGAAGGAATGCAGCAGCAACGCTCGCCACACAGCTGCGAAGAGCTTGACGGGTTGATACCGATCGCGCCGACCTTGCAAAACGACACAGCCGACGTCCCACACTAAGCTGTGCGGGCCCATGGCTGGCGCAGGGACCGGATGTGATGTGAGGCATCGAGGCGGGCCAGCGCGGGATTTTCAACGGACCGATCCGTGTGATAGCATCCGGTGCATTCTAGAGGCAATTCCCTACCGCGTGAGCCTGCGGACGGCTTTCGCCGAAGCGCCGTGGACACGGTGAGCGCAAGCTCACAAAACAACTGGAGCAACCTGTGCTTTCCCCTCCCGGATGCCAGAGCCAAAAGGCCTTGATCTTGGTGTTTGTGCTCGCGCTGCAGGCTTGCGGCACCGGAGTCGACGACAAGACGGCCGGCCAGGTGGCAGCCAATGTGAACGGTGACGAAGTTACGGTGAACCAGATCAATCAGGCGTTGACGCGCGCGGGAAACATCCCCGAGGGGCAACAGAAACAGGCGCAGCATCAAGTGCTCGAGCGGCTCATCGATCAGCAGCTCTTGGTCCAGCAGGCGGTGCAGAAGAAGCTTGATCGTGAGCCGCGTGTGAAGTCGGCAATGGACGCTGCTAAACGCCAGATTTTGGCCCAGGCGTACCTCGAACAGGTCATGCAAGACGTGCCCAAGGCAACTCCAGACCAGGTGAAGGCGTTCTATTCGGAGCACCCGGAGTTGTTTCGCGATCGGCGCATATATCGCTTCAAGGAGTTGATCATTGCCGCGCCGGAAGGTTTCCGCGACACGTTGCGCGCTGAAGTGGAGCGTCTCGACAAGCAGTCAGACAAGAGCAAAACGATGCCGCAGTTGGTGAAGTGGCTGCAGGCGCGTGGAGTGAAGTTCCAAGCCAACGTCACCACGCAGACGGCTGAGCAACTGCCTATGGAAATCGTAGGAAGAATCCATCGAATGAAGGACGGTGATCTCCTTATCATGCCTCGCGGCAACGCGATCGGGGTCTCGCAGCTCGACAAGTCTCGGAACGCGCCTCTGAGCGAAGAGCAGTCTGGTCCGTTCATCGAGCAGTACCTGCTGAACCGCAAACGCGTAGATCTGTCCACGGAAGAGATGAAGCGCCTGCGCTCAGCGGCGAAGATCCAATACGTCGGAGACTTTGCGGCGAACGCAGGTACTGGCCAGCAGAAGGCGGCGACGCCCTCGGCGCAAGCGGCAGCCACGGGGCAGCCGCTTAGCGCAACGGCAGGAGAAAAGTGAGGGGCCGGCGACTAGCGAAGCCACGCAGTACACATATGGAATCATTTCGACGTCGGCGATGGTGCATTTCTCCCTGAAGGGAAAAAGGGTTTGGGTCGCAGGCCATCGGGGCATGGTCGGCTCTGCCGTAGTTCAGCGCCTGGCCGGGGAGGGGTGTGAGCTTGTCACCGTTACCCGTCAGGAAGTGGATCTGCGCAACCAGCAGGCGGTGGAGGCGTGGATGCACGCGATGCGGCCGCAGGTTGTGTTCGTGGCGGCCGCAACCGTCGGCGGGATTGCGGCCAACGACAGTCGACCCGCGGAGTTCCTTTACGACAACCTCGCGATCGAGACCAATATCATCCATGGCGCCTGGAAAGTGGGCGTCGAGAAACTGCTGTTCCTGGGTTCGTCGTGCGTGTATCCGAGGCTCGCCCCACAGCCGCTGACCGAAGACGCGCTGCTGAGCGGTCCGCTGGAACCCACCAATGCGTGGTATGCGGTCGCCAAGATCGCGGGGATTAAGCTGTGTCAGGCGTATCGCAGGCAGTACGGTTGCGACTTTATCTCCGCGATGCCGACCAACCTATACGGCCCGGGAGACAACTACGATCTCCAGCAGGGCCATGTGGTGGCGGCGTTGCAGATGAAGATTCATCGAGCGAAGCAGATCGATGCTCCCGCAGTCGAGATCTGGGGGAGCGGGACCCCGCGACGCGAGTTCCTGTATGTGGACGATCTGGCCGACGCTCTGGTATTCGTGATGAAGCACTATTCCGAGGAGTCGCACCTCAACGTCGGGACTGGCCAGGATATCACCATCCGCGAGCTGGCCGAGCTGATCGCGAGGGTCGCACACTACGAAGGCACGTTTGTATACGATCATTCGAAGCCGGATGGCACACCCAGGAAGGTCATGGACGTGCGGCGTTTGACTGCACTGGGCTGGAAGGCGAAGACGCCTTTGCAGCAGGGTCTGAGTCAGGCGTACGCATCATATGTGAGCTCGCTGCAGTCGGGACAACCGGCCTAGATGCGTAGGGCGCTCCGTGCCGATCCTCGGTGTGTCGGCGTTCGCACAGTGACCCTCGGCTACAACCAAAAGGAGAAGTGTCTGGTGAAGATGCGAGCGGGTGAGCTGTGCTTGGTACTGTGCTGGGCGAGCAGTGTGTGCGCGCCCTACGCCGCCGCGCAGGACGCGGTGGTGGGCAAGATGGGCAGCGTTGAGGTCCGGACCTCGGACATGCAGCGCATCATCGACGCGCAGCCACCCGAGGTGCGCAAGCAGATCACGAGCGGGTTGAACGAACTCGACCGCCTCGTGCGCAACGAGCTGGTGCGCCAGTCGCTGCTGATGGAGGCGAAGGCAAAGGGCTGGGACAAGAAGCCAGAGGTGGTGTTTCTGATCGAGCGGGCCAAGGAACAGGCGCTGCTACAGGTCTACATGAGTGACGTGGCACGCCCGCCGGCGGGCTACCCGTCCGAGGACGAAGTGAAGAAGGCATACGAAGCGAACAAGAGCGCCTTTGCCCTGCCGGCACAATATAACCTCGCGCAGATTTTCCTGTCGGCGCCGGAAAATATGGACAAACAAGCCGCCGCCGCGGTACAGAAGAAGGCCGCTGACCTAGCCGCGAAGGCCCGCGTCAAGGCGGCCGATTTCGCCCAGCTGGCGAAGGACAACTCGGAGAACAAGGACACAGCCCCTAAAGGCGGGGACTTAGGGTGGTTGCCGGAGACTCAGATCCTGCCTGAGATTCGCGCGGCGGTGGAGAAGATGGAAAAGGGCGAGGTGAGCGGACCGATCCGTACGCCAAACGGATGGCATATCGTCAAGCTGGTGGATAAGAAACCGCCGTCGACGCGCCCGCTGGCCGAAGTACGCGACACTATCGTCGCCCAGATGCGCTTGCGCCGCGCCCAGGAGATCGAGCGCAGCTATATGGAAGCGATGATCAGCCGCTCGCAACCCACTGTGAATCAGCTCGAGCTATCCAAGCTACAGACCAGCAAGTAGTACTGCTTGTGCTGTGTCGTTTCACGGCATCACTGTACATGCAGCCCGTTGTGAGTTTACGAGATCACACAATATCAATGGCTTCAAAATGTGTTTGACGCGCGCTTCGATTCGCCGGTAAAGTTCGCCTCCCGAGCCAACCAAAACGGAGACCTTATGGATGCTCTGCATGAGGCGATCAAAAAAATTCACGCTCAACCACAAGATCCGACGTCGTGCACTCTCAACGATTTGATCCGGTCGCTCGACTCGGGTGAGCACTTCGATTTAAACAAGCTGTATCAATTGAACTATTCCGATTTCTCGCTCGCGATGAACATCCTGAAGCAGTGGCGCCTGGACAGCTTCCGATACGAGCGGGGCGCGTTGATGAAGGCTGCTGGAGATCCATCGCTCAAACTGGACGTCAGCGCTTTGCGCTATGGGCGGTGGGAGGTCCCCACAAGCGCATAGAGTTTCGGCGTACGACTCGCCGCGCGCGGACAACCTGAGCATGCCAACACAAATATTTTATGGGTGACGCAAGACCGCGAAAGAGCCCGTCGTTATTGGGTTTGCGGGGAAGTAGAGTTGTTGCTTATGCACACTACTTCAAGTAATGGGTGAAGAATGGTGCGAAACGCCCGCCCTTTTATGAATATGAGGCAATGCATTGATTCCTAAAAATAAAAGAAGGCTCTTTCCAGGATAGCCCGCTGTCCTCTCAATTCAGTGCGGTGTGAGTAGCGCGCGTCAAGCGCGCTTTACCCACAGAGTTGTCCACAGAAGGCCGCGGGGCACTAGTCTCGCGAATGGCGTCGGCGCCACTGGGCTAAACCAATCAATCCAATCGAGTAGAGGCACGCCATGCATGCGACTCACGCGCGCGAGCAGAGGACCGGGAGTAAGCGCAAGCGCATTGCTGCGCCTCGATTCGCCGCCGACGCGTCGCGGCACACTATGCCCACAGCATAGATGTCCTGCGCCTCGCGGTCTTGAACTTATACACCGGACGCGGAGACTTATCCTCATAGTAAGGCATCATCTGCGGGACCAGCGCCGCGAGCGATTGCAATCGCTTCTCGCTCGCGGGATGAGTGCTCAGCCAGTCGGACTTCCCTTTCTCGCCGGTGGCGGTCATCATTTTTTCCCACAACTTCGGCGCGGCGCGTGGATCGTATCCCGCCTTCGCGGCGAGTTCGATGCCGATGCGGTCCGCTTCTGCTTCCTGGGTACGACTGTTTGGAAGCTGCACTCCGACCGTGGTCGCGATCGCGGCGCCCTGCAGTGCCGCCTGACTCGTTGCACCGCCTCCCAGCACTGCTCCAGCCAGGGAAAGGCCCGCCTGCTGAGCCATGGCGACGGACATCCGCTCAGCGGTGTGCTTGGCGAGCGCGTGCGCGATCTCATGCCCCATCACCTGTGCGATTTCGTCGTCGGTTAGGTTGAGCTTCTGGATGATGCCGGTGTAAATGGCCATGCGTCCGCCGGCCATGCACCACGCATTGAGCGTCTTGGGGTCGTCGATCACAGCTACCTGCCAATCCCACGTCGCAGTCTCCGGTCGATACTTGATCGCCTGCGCGACCAGACGCGCGGTGATCGTGTCCACGCGCGCCTTGAGCGCCGCATCGTCGTTGATCTTTCCCTGTTTTTGCAGCGGGGCGAGAGTCTGCGAGTAGGCCTCCTTGGAGGCCTCGATAGCCTGCGACTCGGACACGATCATGAACTGCTTGCGGCCGGTCACCGGGGCGCTTTTGCAGGCCACGACTGCAGCGGTGACGCACAGCAAGAGAATGATGCGCGAAAGCGGCATGATGAGAGTCTCCCGTCGGGATCGTGTAACAACACCTAACTTCGGCCCCGGATCTGGGTATCAGCGCGATTATAATGGAGCCGGCTGGGGGTCTGAACAATGCGTGAAGTGCCGGGGCATGAAGTTCCGGGGTTGGCGCAACGGCTCGAGGTTTCGCGCGCCAACATCGTGACTCTGGCTGTGGACGCCATCGTCAACGCTGCCAACTCGTCGCTGCTGGGCGGGGGCGGTGTGGACGGTGCAATCCACCGCGCTGCGGGGCCGGAGCTGCTCGCGGAGTGCCGTCAGCTGAACGGCTGCCCTCCGGGGCAGGCCAAGATCACGCGCGGGTATCGTCTGCCGGCCCGTTACGTGATCCATACCGTGGGTCCGGTGTGGTCCGGCGGCGCGCGCGGCGAAGCCGAAACGCTAGCGGCATGCTATCGAAACTCGCTTGCGCTGGCCTCAGAGCACGGGGTTCGCACCATCGCTTTTCCGGCTATCAGCTGCGGTGCCTACGGCTATCCTCTGGACGGCGCCGCGCGAATCGCCTTGCGCGAAACGGCCGCGTTCCTCGAGAAGCGCGCCAGCGTCGAGAAGGTCTACCTGGTCTGCTTTGGCCAGGACGTACACGACGCGTACATCGAAGCGATGCGCGCCAGGCTCGGAGGGCAGGCTAGAGGAGAAGACAATGGCCAAACAGCGTAGTTTCGTTGCACAGGGCGTCATCCCGGCCGTGCTGCTGCCGTTTCACGACGACTTGTCGATCGACGAAGCGTCCTACCGCGCGCATTTGCGGGACGTGGTACAAGTGCAGGGCCTGTCCGCGATCACGATCAATGCCCACTCCTCGGAGGTGGGCTCTTGCACGTTCGACGAACAGCGCCGCGTGCTCGACATTGCGCGCGAGGAGGTGGGCTCCCGACTGCCGTTGATCAACGGGGTGTACGCGGATGGCAGCCTCGAGGCCGCACGCATCGCGCGCATGGCGCACAACGGGGGCGCATCGGCACTGCTGGTGTTCCCGCCCGGCGTTTACACCTTGGGTCAGCGTCCGGAGATGGCTGTGGAGCACTTCCGACGCATCGCAGAGATTACAGACCTTCCGCTGATCGCCTTTCAGTATCCTCTGGCGGGCGGCCAAGGATATCCCTTGTCCACATTGCTCGAGATCATCGAGGCTGTGCCAACGGTCCGGGCCATCAAAGACTGGTGCATGAATCCCCAATTGCACGAGCAGCAGATCCGCACGCTGCACGCGCTGACGCCTCCTGTGCACATTCTCACCACCCACAGCGCCTGGCTCATGAGTTCGCTCGTGGTGGGTTGTGACGGATTGCTGTCAGGGAGCGGTTCGGTCATCGCTGAGCTGCAGGCCGGGTTGTTCCGCGCGGTACAGGAGAATGACCTGGCCACCGCCCGAGCAATCGACGAGCGCATCTGGCCCACCGTCGAGGTGTTCTACGCGCAACCGTGGGTGGACATGCACAACCGCATGAAGGAAGCGCTGGTCCTGCTCGGGAAACTCCCGCGCGCCGTGGTGCGTCCACCTTTGGTGAAGATCGGGGCTGGAGAGATCGAGCGCATCAAACAGGCGCTTGTGCAAGCAGGCCTGCTGCCCGGGGACGCGCGCAAGCGGAAGACAGCCTAAGCGTGCATCTAGTGCGGCGCCTGCCGCCGCCCTACTTTAATCATCAGACTTTGCGTTCGTGGAGGTTGGATGGATCGCCTGGGGGCGATGGAGATGTTCGTGCGCATTGTGGAAACCGGCAACTTCTCCGCGGTGGCGCGCCAACTGGGGACTACGCAGCCTACCATCAGCAAGCAGCTCACCGCGCTCGAGAAACAGCTGCGGACGCGGCTGCTCAATCGCTCGACGCGCAGCCTCAGCTTGACCGAGGCCGGTGCGACCTATTACGAGCGCTGTCGGCGCATCATCGATGAGGTGCGGGACGCCGAAGGCGCTTTGGGTCAGCTGCAGTCCGCGCTCGCCGGGACGCTGCACGTCAACGGCTCGATCGCACTCGGCCAGATTTTCCTCGCGCCGCTGGTTCTACGATTCCAGCGGCAATACCCGGAGCTCGCCATCGAGCTGTCGCTTAGCGACCGCTATATCGACCTGGTGGAGGAAGGGGTGGACGTGGCGGTGCGCATCGGCCGTCTCGCCGACTCCAATCTGGTGGCACGTCGGCTTGGGAGCACGCGTCGGGTGCTGGTGGCGACACCCGCGTACCTCGCCGCGCACGGCACTCCGAAAAGGCCGGAGGATCTCGCGCACCACAGCTGTCTGCTGTACGCGTATCTGTCGAGCGGCAACGAGTGGACGTTCAAGGGCCCGGAGGGTGAGATTCGCGTGCGCGTTCAGGGAAACTTCAAAGCCAACAACGGCGAGGCCATCCGCCAGGCCTTGCTGGCGAACGTAGGGGTTGCAATGTCGCCGGACTGGCTGATCCACGACAAGCTGGAGAGCGGCGAGGTGGTAGCGCTGCTACCCGAGTTCGCCCCTCCGCCGCTGGACATCAACGCGGTCTACCCCTCCGGCCGGCACGTATCGACGAAGGTCCGCACTTTTATCGAGTTTCTGCACAACGAGTTCAAGGCGATCCCGGCGTTCGCGGCGCAGTGACGCGAAGAGCGCCGTTCTGGCTCGCGCCAAGCTTGCCTACGGCGCCGGCTCACTCGGATCGAAATCCAGCTCGACGCGTGCGCCATTGGGATCGAAGCAGAACAGCTGCCACGTACCTGACTCCGGCTGACGGCGCAGGTCGTACGCAATGCCGCGTGATTTGAGCTTGGCGGCCGTGACGGGCAGATCCTTCGCGCTGAAGGCCATGTGATCCAGCACGCCGCGCGGGTCGGGGGGCAGAGCGCGACCGGCAATGACGTGGAGCACAGCCTGACCGCCGGCATACAACCACACGCCGGGGAAGCCGAGATCCGGCCGCTGTCCCTCGGTGAGCCCCAGGAGTCCGACGTAGAACTCGCGCGTGGCGTCCAGGTCCTTGGTGAGGACGGTGAAGTGATTCATCGCAACGATCGCCATTTCGCCTCCGGGTTGCTGCTATTGATCATCGACGCCGCCGATCGGTTTGCGCCCGACCGTGATCAAGTCGCCCTTTGGTCCTCCCTCTATGGTCAACAGGTATGCGATCACGTCGCCCTTCTCTCTTGTGGTGCATTCGCGCTGCATCAGCAACAGGCAATTGAGCTTGAGGAAGCTGTCCACCCGATGTGCGTCGGTGAGTCGGGTCGAGTTAGCCGACGGAGCAAAGGGATCGATTACACGCTTCTTGGCGTGCTTCGGATCGGGGTGCTCCCAGTCGTTGATGACGTGGCAGGCGCGGCACGGGATGTCGGTACGGTGCGCGCGTACCGAGTAACGCGGATCCTTGAGATGACACGATGCGCAGCTCCAGACGCCCGCACCTTTGATCACATGTGGTTCCCGGTAGAAGGCTTCCCCGCGCTCCGCTGAGAAGCCCGCGAAGCTGGCATCTTCTGCGCGTGCTTGCAAGGCGTAGTTTTCAAGGATCTGGTCCGGCGTGTCCGCGAGCGAAGTGCTGGAGGCGGCGAGCCCGGTCATCAGCACTATCAGCCTAAGCATCGCAAGCTCCACGGCTCACTCAAGAAAACTCCTGGCACGCGGAAGACCAACGGGTTCGACGCCTTGCGTTCGCGAGTCACGGATCACGAGTCACGAATCACGGGAGTTCAAGTCCGAGGCCGGCTGTGGACGTGCCCGTGCGCATGACTGTGCCCGTGGTCATGGCCGTGTTCCTGATTCAGGTCCACGGGGACCAAATTGAGCCGGCCGTGCCGGACTTCGGGCTCCGCCATGAGCAGGTTGGCGAACGCGCTGATCTGCTGCGTGGCGCCGCGCAGGATCAGCGTCTCCATGCAATTGTCGTGATCCAGGTGCACGTGCATCGTGGACAGCACCAGCTCGTGATGCTCGTGCTGGAGGTTGGTCAGGCGTTCAGCGAGGTCGCGCGCGTGGTGATTGTAGACGTAGCTCAGTGAACCCACGCAGTAGGGCGCTTCCTGCTGCTGCAGCCGGAAGCTCTCCAGCTCCGCGCGCACGAGATCACGTACCGCCTCCGACCGGTTTTGGTAACCCTTGCGATGAATCAACTCGTCGAACTGCTGCGCAAGGGATTCGCTCAAAGAAATCGTGAATCGCTCCATGTCGGTGTCGGTGTGGTTGTGGCGAGATGTTATCTGAAAGGCAGCAGTCCTGCGTCGTTAGGTGCCATTTCTCCGTTGATTATGAATTTTGACAATTCTCTCTTAATACGCTATCTTAAAAAAACATCATATAACACACCACCATAATTCAAACGGTTGCACCCGATCCCATCGACGAAGGATCGAGGCAATCAGGCCTTTCCAGGGAGGAGGCATGGCTCGGAGAAGACCTCAATCCTGCGCGCCGTTCAAGGCTGACGTAGTGGCAATCGCCTGGACCCTGTGTAGTTGCTTGCTGTCGTTCGGGATGAGTCCGAGCCGCGCGGCGGAGGGAGACATTAGGACCCCGACGGATGTCACCGCCCCGCCCGGGGCCAGCGCTCCAGAGCAGCCCGCTACGGCGCAAGACGCCACTACCCCCAAAGAAGCCGCAACGCCGAAGCAAACCACCACGCCGGAGGTGCAGATCATCGGCCATTACCAGACCGGGATCGAGACTTCCGATGCGGCAAGCGAAGGCTCGGTGACGTACAAGCTCATCGAGGATCGTCCGATCATGCGACCCGGCGAAATCCTCGAGTTCGTCCCCGGCATGATCATCACGCAGCACAGCGGGGACGGCAAAGCCAACCAGTATTTCCTGCGCGGCTACAACCTGGATCACGGGACCGATTTCGCCACCTATGTGGCTGGCATGCCGGTGAACATGCCTACCCACGCGCACGGCCAAGGGTACTCGGACCTCAACTTCGTGATCCCGGAGCTGGTTTCGCGTATCGACTTCAAGAAGGGGCCCTATTACGCCGAGGAGGGCGATTTCTCCACCGTTGGCGCGTCGCACATCCACTATTTCGACCAGTTGCCCTACTCGACCGGACTGGCATTGGTGACGCTCGGATCCTACGACTACACACGGGCGCTCGTGGCAGCCTCGCCGGCGGTGGGAGACGGCCATCTCCTGATGGCGTTTGAATACCAGGGGACCAATGGGCCCTGGGAAAACCCCGAGGATTTCAACAAGTACAATACGGTCCTGCGCTACAGCCAGGGCAGCGCGCTGCGCGGATTCAACATCACGGCGATGGCATACGACGCGAAGTGGAACTCGACTGATCAGATTCCGCAGCGCGCCGTCGACGAGGGGTTGATCCCGCGCTTCGGAGCCATCGATGCCAGCGACGGCGGCCAGACCACCCGTTACAGCCTTTCATTCGCGGGTACCACCCCGGTGAGCGGGTTGGGCGGACCGCAGTTCCAGGTCGATGCCTTCATCATCGGGTACAACCTGGACCTTTGGAGCAACTTCACCTTCTTCCTCGACGATCCAGTCAATGGTGACCAGTTTCATCAAGCCGACCGGCGCCAGATCTACGGCCTACGCCCGAACCTGGCCTGGGCTGGCAAGCTCTGGGGGGCGGAAAGCACGACCCGGGTCGGGCTGCAGCTGCGCTATGACGACATCAACGTGACTCTCAGCAACACCGCTGCTCGACAGTTTGTGTCGCTTACGCGGCAGGATAAGGTCGGGGAGGGTACGGCCGGAGTGTTCGCGGAAAACGCAACACAGTGGACGAGGTGGTTTCGCTCGGTGCTGGGCATCAGGTTCGACTACTTCAACTTCAAAGACACAAGCAGCAATCCCGTGAACTCGGGGCAGGCCGATGCCAACATCACCTCGCCAAAGATGAGTTTGATATTCGGGCCGTGGTCCAAGACTGAATACTTCATCAACGCGGGATACGGCTTCCACAGCAACGACGCTCGCGGTGTGTTCACCACTGTCGACCCGAAGACAGGGGACATCGTGGAACCCGTTACTCCGCTGGTTCGAACCAAGGGCGCCGAGCTCGGCGTCAGAACCGAGATCATCCCTAAAGTTCAGACTTCGCTCGCGCTGTGGGTCTTGACCCAGGCGTCCGAGCTGGTTTTCGTCGGTGACGCGGGGACCACGGAGCCGAGCCGCGCCAGCCGCAGGGAAGGCATCGAGTGGATTGCGTCCTACCAGCCGCTTCCGTGGCTGCTGTTGGACTTCGAGCTCAGTCTGTCGAAAGCGCGTTTCACCAGCACTGACCCGCTCGATCCCTCGGCAGGCGACTACATACCCGGCGCGATCCCGGTAACCGCCCATTTCGGCGCCGCCGTACAGAATCTGGGTCCCTGGTCGGGAGCATTCGAGCTGCGCTATTTCTCGTCCTACCCGTTGATCGAGGACAACAGTGTGCGATCGAGCGCAAGCACCCTGGCCAATGCTCGCGTCGGATACCAGTTCAACAAGACCTGGAGCGCGCACCTGGACATCCTCAACCTGTTCAACACGCAGGCGAATGACATAACGTACTTCTATACGTCTCGCCTGCCCGGGGAACCGTTGGCCGGGGTCGACGATATCCACTTCCATCCGGTCGAGCCGAGGCAGTTTCGCTTTACCGTGACGGCTCGTTTCTGAGCGGCGTGCGAACACGGGAGGTCTTCATGCCGATTCGAGGAATCCTGGCTGTGATCGTCATCGGCGGGGTTGCGCAGCTTGCCCCGGCGCCGGCAGCGGCCGACGTACACAAGGGGCCGTATGCTGCAGTCGAAGGGGGCGCCGCTTGGACAGCGAGCCTCAGCTCCACGCCCTACTTCTACGGTTGCGCTACCTTCCCCGCGTATCCCTGCGGCATCTCCTATAACGCCGCGACGTTTGACCTGGGCTACTCTGCGGGCGTCCAGGTGGGCTACGCCTTTGGTGGTCCTCGCTTGGAGTTCGAGTACAACTACCGAAACAACGCTGCCAACACAATAGCCACTGCGGACGGAACGCGATCGGCCAGCGGAGAGTTGACTTCGAACAATTTCATGGTCAACGCGCTGTACGACTTCGACACGGGCTCGAAGTGGGTTCCGTACATCGGCATTGGCCTGGGCATAGCGGACGTCAATGTCAACAACATCCATGCGAGTGCACCGGTCACCGTGGGTGGGTATCTCGATGGGTCCAGCAGCAAGTTTGCCGCGCAGTTCATCGTCGGGGTGGAGTACGCGATGTCCGACAAGGTGGGCGTTCTTGTGGACTGGCGCGGTCTATGGGCGAGCAGCGTCAGGTTCAACTACGGCATCGGCTGCCCGGGTGGTGGCACCACGGCGTGCGCACAGACGGGCTCCACCACCTACGACTACTGGAACGGGGCGCTGAACATCGGGTTGCGCGTCAAGTTCTAGGGCGGGCGACGCCCGTATCCCGCAGTTAGGTGCGCTGTGAAAGCCTGTGATTGAAACCCTGCGCGCGGCGGGCTGGCCAATTTGGCCCTTGCTGCTAGCGTCGTTGATCGCGCTGACGATCATCGTCGAGCGGGCGTGGTCGCTCCGACGCGGCAAGGTTATGCCGCGCGATCTTCTCGCGCAGGTTGCGAGGGAAGTCGCCCAGGAGGGCCCTACCCCGGCCCTGCTGCGGCGTCTCTCCCACGCCTCTATGCTTGCCCGTCTCTTCGCCTTGAGCCTCAGTAACGTGGGCGGGTCATCGAGAGCGGTGAAGGAGTCCTTGGGAGAGGCTCAACGTTTGGCAAGGCGCGACCTTGAGCGCTTCTTACCCACGCTGGGTACCATCGCCTCGCTGGCTCCGATCATGGGGCTGTTCGGCACCGTGGTGGGGATGATTGAGATCTTTGGTGCGCAAGGCGGGAGCGGGATGAGCAGCAACCCGCAGCAGCTCGCGCATGGGATCTCGGTTGCGCTCTACAACACGGCGTTCGGGTTGATTGTGGCCATCCCAAGTATGATCTCCTACCGATACTACCGGGCCAAGGCCGAGAGTCTGGCAATGGAGATCGAAGCGCAAGCGCTCAAGCTGGTGGAGACTGTGAATGTAAGAGAAAACAGTGGCGATGACCCCACGCCAGCCTAAATGTTGGGCGGTGTCTTGTTGCTCGCAAGATTCCGGTGGGAGGTACACGCGTGTCTCGTGAAAGCGCCATTGGCGGCAATGCTGGTACATGGAGGGCTGTCACCGCCCTCTCTTTCCTCGTACCGGCGATTGCGCTGGCGCACGTGGGGCAGGGCGATGTGGGTGGAGGCTTCATCGCCGGTGTGGAGCACCCGATCTTCGGGTTCGATCACGTCGTAGCCATGGTGGCCGTGGGCATCTGGGGAGCCGTGCTTGGTCCACCCGCGATCTGGGTGCTGCCTGTCACCTTTCCGCTGGTGATGGCGTTCGGCGGGGTCCTGGGCGGCATGAGTGTGCCCATTCCCGGCATCGAGATCGGTATCGCCGTTTCGGCGATTGTGCTGGGGTGCATGGTGGCGTTCGCTGCGCGTCCGCCGCTCTGGGTCGGGGCCGTTTTGGTCGGCCTCTTCGCAATCTTCCACGGGTACGCGCACGGCGCAGAACTGCCCGGATCAGCCAACGCAATTGCCTACGCGGTCGGATTCGTCGTCGCAACCGGAAGCCTGCACGCGTTCGGCATATTGCTCGGTGTAGCGAACCGCTGGCGGGTGGGCAAGAAGCTGCTCCGGGCGTGCGGCGCTTTCATCGCCGTGTGCGGCATATATTTTCTGGTGGCGCATTTCATCGCCGCCTAGCCGGGATGCCATCCAATCGTCGCATCCTCGTTGCGCAGACGGGGGCCGCGGCATGCCTGATGGCAATGGCGACCTCGGCACAGGCGCATACCGCAGCGAAGGAAGTCGGGGATTTCTACGCCGGCTTCCTGCACCCGGTTACCGCTCTGGAGCATGTATTACCGTTGCTGGCGCTCGGCCTTTTTGTCGGCCAGCAGGGTCATCGAGCTACTGCGGCTTTGCTCGTGTTCTCTCTGATGTTGATGCTGGGTGCAGCGTCTGCGCTATGGCTTCCGGCCATGCCGTACGTGGGTCTGCTCAACATCCTCTCAGCGGTGCTGCTGGGCGGTCTAGTGGCTGCCGCCTGGCGACTACCGATCGCACTCGTCCAAGGTCTGGCGGTTGTGTTCGGGTTGAGCCACGGCTTCGCAAACGGAACGGCAGTCGCCGGCGCGATCAAGCCCTATCTCTTCATTCCGGGAGTCGGCGTGGCAGGTTTGATCGTGCCAGCATGGGCGATGGTCGCCACCGACTTCGTCCTACGTCAAAAAGCGGGGTGGATGCACATCGCCGTGCGCGTTGCCGGCAGTTGGATCGCAGCGATCGGGATCCTCGTGTTGGCCACCAGCGGTAGAGCGATTCTGAACGCCTGAGCGGGAGCGAAATCGGCTACTTGCCAACCGTAGTCCTGCGCCCGCGGCTGTGACTAACGCCCTCGTACCGCCACGGCGTGCTGCATGCGGTCCAACGCCTGCTCGAGCAGGGACCGCGGACAGCCGAAGTTCAGCCGAACATAGCCGTCCGTACCGAATACGCGCCCATCGTATAAACCCACGCCGGCGTTCTCAAAGAACGTCACAGGGTCGCGGATGGCCAAACCACGCACGTCTATCCATGCCAGGTACGTCGCTTCGATCGGCGTGATGGACAAACCAGGAATCCCGCGAATCCGCTCGAGCACTAGGTCGCGATTGACGCGCAAATAGTTCACGAGCGCGAGCTGCCACTCGGCGCTATCACGATAGGCGGCGAGCGTCGCTGCGAAACCCATGGCGTTCACGCGTGGCACGATGCCCGCGGCGGCGCTCGCGAGGCGCGCGCGAAGCTCCCTGTTCGGCACCACCGCGAAGGCGCAGCCCAGGCCCGGCAGATTGAAGGTCTTGCTTGCGGACATCAGCGTGACGGTGCGGGCAGCGATGTCCTCTCCCAGCGTCGCGATAGGCACATGAGGTTTGTCCGCATCCAGCACGAGCCCGCAGTGGATTTCGTCGGACGAGATCACGAGATCGTGCTTCTCCGCGATGCGCGCCAGCTGGCTTAGCTCCTCGCGCGTGAACACTCGCCCGACGGGGTTGTGCGGGTTGCACAAGAGCAGGAGCTTCGTGCGCGGTGTGATGGCGGCTTCCAGCCGCTCCAGATCCCACACCCACTTCGTCCCCTCGAGCCGCATCGGCACGCGCGTGACGCTACGGTGCTGATGCAACGGCCCAGAAAGAAACGGAGGGTAGACAGGAGCTGCGGTGATCACCTCGTCACCGTCGTCGCCGATGGCACGGCACACCAAGTTGATGCCGCTGACCAGTCCCGGCAGCCACATCAGCCACTCGTTCCGGATTTTCCACCCGTGATCACGTTCTAGCGCCGTCACGACTACTTCGCCCAGCTCCTCGGGCGGATCGGTGTATCCGAAGACGCCGTGCTGCGCCCTCCGCGTGAGCGCTTGGATGATAGCGGGCGCGGAGCGGAAATCCATATCCGCCACCCACATGGGGATCACGTCGCGTCCGGCGTACTTGTTCCACTTCAGCGCCGCGGTGCCGCGGCGGTCGATCAATTCGTCGAAGTTGGAGTCCATGCTCGAGCCGGATTGAAAGATCGAGTTTAACTGCAAAGGCGCCGAGTGTGTCCCGGGATCGATTTCGGGCGGGCTCTGAGCTTGGCTGAAGTCAGCGCCAGAACTAGTGAAAATCCCGAGAGCGGGCCACGAGCTCGCCGAGGAGGCGGCTGTGGTCGGCGAGCATGCCTGCGATCAGATGTATGACGTCACCCTGGCGCTCGAGGACACCGTGCACGGCGAGCAACTGTGATCCCAGCAGCTCGCGCCGCTGCCTCTCGGCCACGTCGCGCCAGACCACCACGTTGATCATGCCTGTTTCGTCCTCGAGCGTGACGAAGATGACACCGCTGGCGGTGTCGGGGCGCTGGCGTCCGATCACGATTCCGGCCGCGCGGGTGAGTTTCCCGTGTGGCAGTTGCTTCAGTTGCGTCGCCGTGACCATGCGCAAGCGGTCCAACCGCGGACGCAGCAAGGCCAGCGGATGGCGCCCGAGGGTGAGGCCGAGGCTGGCATAGTCCGCCACCAGGTCTTGACCTTCGCTGGGCGCAGACAGTGACGGCGTGACGTCGAGGATTGACGCGTCTGCGAGGACGGACGGTCGCGGCTCGATGCCGGTTACAGTCCATACTGCTTGCCTGCGGTGGCCGACGACGGAAGCGAGCGCGCCGGCTGCGGCCAGGGCGTTCATGTCGTGGCGGCCGAGTGCAGCGGCGCGAGCGAGGTCTTCGAAAAGGCCGTGACTCGTGATTTGTAACTCGCGATTCGTGACTTTACCCCACAGACGTCTGCGCGCTTCCACCAGCCGCTCGGCAGCAGCTTGGGATAGTCCCTTAACCATGCGCAGACCCAAGCGAATAGCAGGCTGCGCTTCCACTGCAGGCGCTTCGAGTGTGCCCGCGCAGGGCGGAGCAGTGCCTGCCGGTTCTACCGGTAGGTGTGACCCCGCAGCGGGCAAGGGCACGCGGGACCCTGCTCCACGCTCCAGCGTGCAATCCCACTCGCTGACCAGCACATCCACCGGCCGCACCTCGACGCCGTGGCGCCGCACGTCTTGCACGAGCTGGGACGGTGCGTAGAAGCCCATGGGCTGACTATTGAGCAGCGCGCAGGTGAAGGCGGCCGGTTCGTAACATTTGAGCCAGCACGATACGTACACCAGCAGCGCAAAACTGGCGGAGTGCGACTCGGGGAAACCGTACTCGCCGAAACCCAGGATCTGGCGGTAGATTTGATCTGCGAATGCTTCGGTATAGCCGCGCTCGCGCATGCCATCCTTGAGCCGCTGCTCGAAGGGCTCCAGACCGCCCCTTCTCCGCCAGGCGGCCATCGCACGCCGCAGGCGATCCGCCTCGCCCGGCGTGAAGCCGGCCGCGACGACGGCGAGCTGCATGACCTGCTCCTGAAAGATGGGCACGCCCAGCGTGCGCTCGAGTACTTTCTTCACCGCCTCGGAGGGGTAGGTGACGGGCTCTATCCCGGCCCGCCGGCGCAGATAAGGGTGCACCATGCCGCCCTGGATCGGCCCCGGGCGCACGATGGCGACTTCGATGACCAGATCGTAGAAGCACATCGGACGCATGCGCGGCAGCATGGCTTGCTGTGCACGCGACTCGATCTGGAATACACCGATAGTGTCGGCGTGGCTCACCATCTCGTACACGCCGGGATCCTCCGCCGGCACGTCGGCTATGGTGAGCGGCTTGCCGCGGTAGTCGCTCACCAGATTCAGCGCGCGGCGGATAGCGGTGAGCATACCCAGCGCCAGCACGTCCACCTTGAGCAGACCGAGTGCATCGAGGTCGTCCTTGTCCCATTGGATGACCGTGCGTTCCGCCATAGCAGCGTTCTCGATCGGCACCAGGTGCGAAAGCGGTCCGCGCGAAATGACGAAGCCGCCCACGTGCTGCGACAGATGGCGCGGGAAACCGACGATAATGTCCACCAGCGCGATCAGCCTTTGGATTACAGGGTTGTCCGGATCGAAGCCGGCCTCGCGCAACCTCTCCGGCCGTACGCGCCGGCCGTCCCACCAGGCCAGGCCCTTGGCCAACCTGTCCACCTGAGCGAGGTCCAGTCCCAGCGCCTTGCCCACGTCGCGCAACGCGCTCTTGGGACGGTACGTGATGACGGTGGCGGCCAGCGCCGCGCGATCACGGCCGTACTTGCGATAGATGTACTGAATCACCTCCTCGCGCCGCTCGTGCTCGAAGTCCACGTCGATGTCCGGAGGCTCATTGCGCTCCTTGGAGATGAACCGCTCGAACAGCATCTGCATGCGCGCCGGATCCACCTCGGTGATGCCGAGGCAATAGCAGACGGCGGAGTTGGCTGCCGAGCCGCGCCCCTGGCACAAAATCCTCTGACTGCGCGCGAAGCGGACGATGTCGTAGACGGTGAGAAAGTAAGGCTCGTATTGCAGCTGCGCGATGAGCGAGAGCTCATGCTCGACCAACGCGCGGGCCTTGGCGATGTCGACCTGCTGGCTGATAGTGAATCGGCTGCCCCAGCCCTGAGAAGGCCGTGACTCGTGAAGGAAAGACCGTGATTCGTGACTCGTGATTCGTGATTCGTGAAATACAAGGCCGCTCGGATCGTCTTTCCTAATCCCTGATTCCCGATCCGTGATTCCTGTCGCCAGCTCGCATCCGAACCTCCAGCGGAATCCCTCTTCCGCGAGTTTGCGCAGCCAGCTCGTCGGCGTTTCGCCCACCGGCACCAGCTCCTCCGGGTACTCGTAGCGCAGGCTGTCCAGCGAGAAATGGCAGCGCTCGGCGACGTTCAGCGTCTCGATCAACAACTCGGGCGGATAAATGCGCGCCAGGCGCTCGCGCCGCCGCAGATGGCGCTCGCCGCTGGGCAGCAGCGTATGGCCGACGCGCGCGACCGGGCGCTTCAAGCGGATGGCGGTGAGTGCGTCCTGCAACACGCGGCGCGCACGCAAGTGCATGTGCACATTGCCGGCGGCGACGAGCGGGAGACCGCTGTCCCGGGACAATTGATCGAGCCGGTCGAAGCGTGCGCGGTCGTCGGGTCCGCACAGCAGTTCCACCGCGATCCAAGCATTGCCCGGGAAGCGTTCGCCGAGCCAGCGCGCGTCGTCGAGGCTCGGTTCTGCTGCGGGCAGCAGCAGAGCGAGACAGCCGGGCAGGCCGCGCTCGAGATCGGTGCGGATGAGCCGGTATTCGCCTTTGCGCGCCTGGCGCCGGCCGCGAGTGATCAGCTCCGAGAGGTTGCCGTAGCCCTCGCGATCGGTGGCCAACAGCACGATGCGTAATGCTGAAACCCCCCTCTCTCCTTGCGGGAGAGAGCCTGCCCCAGGCTTGATCCGGGGGCTGGGGTGAGGAGAAAACTCATGCAACGTGAACTCTGCCCCCACGATCAGCTTCAGCCCGTGCTCCTTCGCTGCCACATGGGCGCGCACCACGCCGGCCAGCGAGCACTCGTCGGTGATGGCCAGTGCGGAATAGCCGAGCTGCGCGGCGCGCTCCACCAGCTCTTCCGGGTGCGAGGCCCCGCGCAGGAAGGTGAAGTTGGTCAGGCAGTGCAGCTCGGCGTAAGAGGGGAACATGCGCGGGATGCGAAAATTAAAGTGCGGGCCAAGAACTGCCGGGTGAGCTGACCCCGTGTGCTCGGCGGGCCCGGCCTGTAAACTACAATCGTTATCTCGATGTTCCGGTGCCAGTCGAAGGAGAGCGCTGTGCCTGATTCAGCCGTCGATTCGAACCCCAAGGTGCGCGGCGTCTGTCCACACGACTGCCCCGATACCTGTACCTGGGAGGTGACGGTGCGCGACGGCGTCGCCACCCAGCTGGTGGGTGATGACACCCATCCTTTCACCCGCGGCGGTTTGTGCGCGAAGGTCGCCCACTACCTCGAGCGGGTCTACAGTGCGGACCGCGTTCTCCATCCGTTGCGCCGTAGCGGACCGAAAGGCTCGGCGAGCTTCGAGCGCGTGAGCTGGGGCGAGGCGCTCGAGGACATCGCACGGCGCCTGCGCGGGCTTATCGATCAGCACGGTGCCAGCGCCATCCTGCCCTACAGCTATCTCGGCACTCAGGGCTTGATCCAGTGCAACAGCCTGAGCGCGCGCTTCTTCGCCCGGCTTGGCGCGACGCGGCTGGAGCGCGCCATCTGCGGCGGCGCGTCCGGCGCCGGGCTGATGGCCAGCAATGGCACCGGTGCGGGCATGCTGCCGGAGCAGATCGCGCACAGCCGCTTCATCATCTTGTGGGGCACCAACACCATCGTCACCAATCTGCACTTGTGGCACTTCATCCGCGAAGCGCGCCGCAGGGGCGCGCGGCTGGTGGTCATCGATCCGCTGAAGACGCGCACCGCCAACGAAGCCGACCTGCATATCCGGCCGATGCCGGGCACCGATGCGGCCCTGGCGCTGGCGATGATGCATGTGATCGTCAAGGACGAGTTGTACGACGCGGACTATGTGCGTTCTCACACTACCGGCTTCGATGCGCTGCGCGAGCGCGTGAGCGACTACACGCCCGAACGCGTGGCTGGCATCACGGGCATCGACGCTGCGCAGATCGTGGCGTTGGCGCGCGATTACGCCACGGTGCGCCCGGCTTGCATCCGGACACTGGTCGGCATGGAGCATCACGCTTTCGGGGCCATGACGTTCCGCACCATCGGCTGCCTCTCCGCGCTGGTGGGAGCATGGAAGGAGCCCGGCGGCGGACACCTGCACATGACGGCGGCGCTGCACTTTACGGCGCTCAACATTCCCGCGGTGCGCATGCCTCAGTTGGAAGACACGTCCATCCGCTGCGTCAACATGGCACAGCTCGGCCAGGCGCTCACTGCGCTCAGTCCTCCAGTACGCTCGCTGATCGTGTTCAACAGCAATCCAGCTGCCATCGCCCCTAACCAGCAGCGCGTGCTCGCGGGCCTGCGGCGCAAAGATCTGTTTACCGTCGTCCTCGAGCAGTTCATGACCGACACCGCGCGGCATGCCGACTACGTGCTTCCGGCCACGACGCAGATCGAACATCTGGATCTGCTGTGGTCCTGGGGGCACACCTATCTGGCGCTGAACCGGCCGGCAATCGATCCGGTAGGCGAAGCGCTGCCCAACACTGAAATCTTTCGCAGGCTCGCGGCCGCACTTGGCATGAGTGAGCCGTATCTGTTCGACTCCGACGAGCAGTTGATCCGAGCTGCGCTGTCCGGCGGGCACCCGTGGCTGGGAGGCATCACCTACGAACGCCTCTGGGAACAAGGCTGGGCGCCGTTGAATCTTCCATCCGACTGGAGACGCTTCGCGGCAGGTGGCTTCCCAACCCCGTCTGGAAAGTGCGAGCTGTATGCTGCGGACCTTGGAGCCAAGGGCTTCGATCCGCTGCCTACGTATCAGCCGGCGCGCGAAAGTCCACACGGAGATTTGGCCCTCGCGTCGCGCTATCCGCTGGTTCTGATGAGCGCCAAGTCCGAGCTGCACTTTCTCAACTCCAGCTACGCCAACCTGCCCAGGCAGTTGCGAGCCGCGCGCGAGCCGTTGCTCGACATTCATCCGCTCGATGCTGAGGCGCGCCACGTTTCCGACGGAGGCAAGGTCCGCGTGTTCAATGACAGAGGCGTGGTCGAGGTTCGAGCCCGGGTGGGCGATCGCGTGCGGCCGGGTGTGGTGTCGCTGCCTTCGGGCTGGTGGGCTTCGCTCAGCCCGGGCGGCACGTCGGCCAACACGCTGACTGCTGACGGGCTCAGCGATTGGGGTGGGGGCGGAGATTTCCACGATACCCTGGTGGAGGTGGTCGGTTCGCGGTGATCCGCGACTGCTCAAGTGAACATGCCTTGCAGAAACCAGGCTTTGTCTGCATGGCGCTCTCGAAACACCCAGAATGACACGCCTGCGGCATCGCACGCGACAAAGTAGTCGCGCTGCACGTCTTTTCCATCCCACCATCCACTCTCGATCCGTTCCGGCCCTGCGAGCAGCGTGAGCTTTGTGCCCAGCACTGGCAGGTCGCCTTCACTTCTCAGCCGCTGCGGCGGCTCCATCAGCCATAGCGGGCGCTTGGTACGCTCATCGCTCGCTATGCTGCTGCCCGGCTCGCAGCAGCGCCAGGCCAGCTCGGGCCGATGGTCGGGATAACTGGCGATGCTGTACACCGACTCCGAGCCCAGGCGGGCGCGCAGATGCTCGATGATCAGCCAGCGCTCTTCCTCGGGCAGGCGGTCCTCCGGAAACAGCGAGAGATTGCGCGAGCCGAGCGGCCGGGTTTCCGCGCTCTCCAGTGCGATGGCTTCCACGCGGTCGGGCAGGGTGACGGTCGCCAGTCGTTCGCGCAGCAGCGTGAGGATGCGGCGCGGATCGCGGCACGGCACCGAGAAGCCCAGCGCCACGATCGTCGGCCGATGGTTTTCGTGGCGCAGAACAAGCTTGAGCCGCGTGATCCCTGCCTGCTTCGTGCGCAGATATCCGGCCAGCTCCTGGATCAGGCGGTTGGTGGCGAACAGCAGCGGCTCGGTTTCCTGCACCGGCGCAGGCAGAGCGAGCCGCGCCTTGTAGCGAGAGGGTGCAACCCAAGGCGCTCGCGGATCGGGCAGGCGACCCAGTGCACGGTCCAGTTCATCCAGCAAAGCTTGGCCGAAGCGGCGGGCCAGCCCATCGCGCGGCAGCGCCAGACACTCACCGAGGGTATGCACGCCCATGAGAGCGAACGTGCGGATGATATCCTCGGGTTGATCGAGCAGGCAAAGCGGCAGTCCTGCGAGTGCCGTTTCCAGCATGGCGATATCGGTGACGGTAGTGCCCATTCCAGCGCGGGCCAATAATCGTGCCGCTGTCGGCGTGGGCGCCACGGCGATGGCCGCCGCATAACCTAGATTGGCTAGATCTTGACCGAGATGCAGCAGCAGCGGTCGCAATCCCCCGAACAGCCGCAAGCTGCCTTCGATTTCCAACAGCAGGGCATCGGGCGGCGTTAGGCTCACCTTTGAGGTGAACTGCCCGGCCCAGGCGGCTGCACCTTCGAGGGCCTTCAGCTCGGACACTGGATTGCGCGGATGCTCGAGGAGCTCTGGCGCTAAGGCGATGGCGGCGGAGACCGTCATGCCCGGGGCGATGCCGTGGCGGCGCGCTTGCGTGTTACAGGAGAGAACTTCCGGCCGGTTGCCGCCGGTGGTTATGATCGTCGGGCCGGCCGAGGAACTCGCGCGCAGCGTGAGCTGCAGAGAAAAGTCGGGGAAGTGCAGACAGGCCCAGAGCATACGCGGCAACCAAAACTACGAAGCGAGCGCCCACCGGCTTTGCCGGTGGGGCACACACGCGCAACAAGCGTCTGAGCAAGCAAGAGGTTGCAATCCGATTACGTGCACGTTCGCGTTGGCTGATGACTTGGTTACGCAAAACCATGCGGGACCCGTCGGTGACGAAGCGGGTGAGCCGAGAGCACGCAAGGCGCACTCGCCGTCTTCGAATCGAGTTCGGGACGGGCAGGGCTTGCCGGACATTCCACGTCCAGCGAGAGCGGCGGCGCCCAGCCGCCGCCCCGGCGTTTGAGGATCTGCAGCTCGAGCCTGCCGCGGCTGGCGGTCAGTTGTATGCGAAGTGGCGCGGGGGAGGGATGAGCGGCATTACGCGTCGAACCGAACACCACACCCAGGCTCTTGCCTTCCTCGGCGGCGAGTTGCAGGCGGCGCAGCGACGCCTGCGGGCCGGAGCCGGGCCAGGCCAGCACCGCTGCGCAACTGCAAGAGCGCAGACAGCGCTCCGCTGCCCACAGGCTCTCGCCATCCGACCTGGTCTCGACCACCACCAGGCGCGCGAGGTTCACACCTAGAGACTCGAACCCCGGTGCGAAAGGCCGGTGGGGCGGCGCCACCAGCACCAGCCATTTGTCATCCTTTGAGAGATGGGCCAGCGCCGGCAAGAGCAGGCGCAGCTCGCCGATGCCGCGTTGATTGGTGAGCAGCTCGGTGAGCGCTGCTCTAGGCCAACCACCCCCGGGAAGCTGCGCATCCAGTTCGGCAAAGCCGGTGGGAATGCTCTCGACCGCGACCTTGGCATACTGGTCGCCGCGCCAGATGGCGGGGTTGCGGAGGACGAGATCGAGAGCAAGAGGCATGACCGCGACGTATGAGGCATGAAGCTGCAAAGGGGCATTGATGCAAACGGACCCTCATCCCCATGGGAAGGAGATATCCATATAGAGAGGGATGGATGAGAAAATTCTCCAGCTACATCATCCGCGCGCTGTCGGATACGCCGCTCGTTGTCCCGCTGCGCCCCTTGATTGGATAGCGCATGGGTCCGCCCTGCTCAGCCGGGATCTTCCCCAGCTTGACCAGCCGGGCTTCGATCGCGATCCGGCTGCGCTTGTGCTCCTGGGCCAGGTCGAGGACGGTCTTGCCCGATTCGAAGGCTTGGCCCAGCCGCGCCTCTTCCTCATCCGACCACGGGCGTCCTGCATTTTCGGGCTGGTTCTTTTGAGTCGCGCTGCGCTCCCCCGTACGGGCAGGGTTTTCCAGAGTCTGCACGGCATAGTAGAGCGCGCGGACCGTGTCTGAATTCTGATAGGGGCTGTCGGCGGGAAACTGTTCGCCTGTGCTGGGATCGATGCCGTCAGCCAAGGCCTTGAGGATACCGAGTGCCGTGTCGCGTTCCATGTCGTTTCTCCCTTATAAGCTCTTGCTGTTCCGAATGATTCCCACGCCGAGGCCCTCGATGGCGAAGAGGTCGCGCTTGAGATCCACCAGGATGGGTTCGAAGTCCGGGTTCTCAGGCAGCAGCACCGCCTGGTTGCCCTGACGCCTGAAACGCTTGACCGTGACTTCGTTGCCGAGCCGCGCCACTACGATCTGGCCCGAGCGCGCTTCGGACGTGCGGTGCACAGCCAGCAGATCTCCTTCCAGGATGCCGGCGTCGCGCATGCTCATGCCCCGCACCTTCAATAGATAGTCGGCGCGAGGGTTGAACAGACCTGGATCGAGCTGATAGCGGCCCTGGATGTGCTGCTCGGCCAGGATCGGGCTGCCCGCAGCCACCCTGCCCACCACTGGAATGCCCAGGTTTTCCCGCAGACGAATGCCGCGAGAGGCGCCCGGCAGCATCTCGAGATAGCCCTTGCGCTCCAGGGCTCGGAGATGATCCTCGGCGGCATTGGCAGAGCGAAAGCCCAGCTGTGCGGCAATCTCTGCGCGGGTAGGCGGAAAGCCGGTGGTCTGGAGAAAATCTGCGATCAGCTGCAGCACTTCTGCCTGACGTGTAGTCAATTCATTCATAGTTTACTGTAATTATATACAGGTGTTGAGAGTTTGCAAGAGTTCAAGCTAAAAACTTTCCGGTCTTCCAAATTCCCAGTTTGATTTTTTCGTTGCACCCTCTCCGTGCATAGCCTCCATATATGAGCACCGTTTCG
>Ga0335084_10000465_pt1 | contig 34269 bp, 32 predicted proteins | sample Lox_Sample_44_FD_206721 | JGI IMG/M metagenome (GOLD analysis project Ga0335084, IMG submission 206721) | Soil microbial communities from Loxahatchee National Wildlife Refuge, Florida, United States - Lox_Sample_4.4 | ecosystem: Environmental > Terrestrial > Soil > Wetlands | place: USA...
ACTTTCCGCCACGTTCGCAACGTCACGATCTCGTAACGCCCGCCCGGCAGCAACTGTGCGCACCGCACCGATGATCGGCAAGCACCCCCGCGCCGATGCGACGCCGCCGTCGCTGTCCGCCGATGAGCTGTCGCGGTTCGAACGTCTTCTGCTCGACTTGTCCGCGGGATTCATCAACCTGCCGGCGGCGCGCATCGATGGGGCCATCGACGACGGATTGCGTCGCATCGTCGAAGCCCTTGGTATCGATCGGAGCACCCTGAACTCGAAATCACCGGCAACCGGACGGGTCGAAATCACACACTCCTATGCCGTCCCCGGGGTGGCGCGCGCCATCGCGCTCGGGCCGGGACAGGAACTCTGGCCCTGGGCGTGGGCGCTCCTGAACGCAAACCGGCCCGTCGTGTTCGCGCGTCTGGACGACCTGCCCCCGGAGGCAAGCATCGACCGGGCGAACTATGAGCGTATCGGGCTGAAATCCCACGTGACGATGCCGATGATCGTGGACGGTGAGCTGTACGGAGGCCTGAGCTTCGGGAGCGTCCGGCGGGAGCGGACCTGGCCGGAGGAGCTTCTCGAGCGGATGAGGCTCCTGGCGCAGATCTTCGGCAGCGCGCTCGCCCGCAAGCGCGCGCAGGACGAACTGAGGGAGGCAATCGGCTTCGAACGCCTGGCGTCCAGCATCCTCGCGTCGCTGCTCCTTGCCCGGCCGGGCGACGAGGGTGGCGCGATCGAGCAGGGGCTCAAGGACATCGGCCTCTTCCTCGGCGTGCAGCGGGTGAGCCTGTGGGAGCGGGTTCCAGGTCGCGACGAGTTCCGTAGAACGCACCTTTGGCGGGTCGCCGGCGTGTCTGTGCTGCCCGCGACCCTCGACCTCCCGTGGGTCAGCGTCCGGCTGCTCCGCGGCTCGGTCGTCCGTTTCACCCGGGACACGGAATTGCCGCCGGAGGCGGCCGACGACCTGCCGAAGATGCGCAAGCTCGGGGTGCGCTCGCTGCTCGCCGTGCCATTCCTGGTCTCCCGCATGGTCGCCGGCGTGCTTTTTTTCGCGAGCACGGACCAAGAACGCGCTTGGCCCGAGGGACTTATCCCGGGGGTGAGTCTGCTGGCCGAGGTGTTCGCGAGCCTGCACGCGCGCCGGTCGGCCGAGCGCCGGAAGCAGGCCGCGGAGGTCGAGGCGGCACAGTGGCGCGAGCGCCTGGCGCACCTGGTGCGGGTGCACACGGCGGGGGAGATGTCGGCCGCGCTCGCCCACGAGATCACCCAGCCGCTGGGGGCGATCGAGAACTACGCGCTGGCGGCGCGCCGTCGCATTGGGGACGAGTCGCCGGACCTCGCACGGGTGGCGGACCTGCTGGACAAGGTGATCGGCCAGGCGACCCGAGCCGGCGACGTTGTGACGCGCATGCGCGGCATGGTGCAGCGGCACGAGCTCGAGCCGAGGGAGATCGATGTCGCGCGCGCGGTTGGGGCATGCGTCGACATGGTGAAGACGGATTGCGAGCTGCGCGACATCCGCATCGAACTGAAGGCGGCCGATGGGCTGCCGGTGGTGGTCGTCGACGAGATCCATCTGCAGCAGGTGGTTCTCAACCTCCTGCGCAATGCGATGGAGGCGGTCGAGCTGCCGCACTCCGGCGTCTCCAGGGAGATCAGGATCGAGGTCAGGCTCGACGGCGCCGACGCGGTGTCGGTGCAGGTCGCCGACCGGGGCGCGGGCATCGCCGAGGGCGACCTCGAGCGCGTGTTCGAATCGTTTTACTCGACCAAACCCACCGGGCTCGGCGTCGGCCTCGCGATTTGCCGCAAGCTGATCGAGGCGCACGGCGGCGCCCTGCGGGCGACGCACAATCCGGGCGGCGGCGCAGTGTTCCAGCTCACCCTCCCGGTGGCGGCGCCGACGGACTGACGCGCGAATGAACAAAGCCCGCATGGCTAAAGACACGGTCCAGCCGACCGTTTTCATCATCGACGACGACGAAGCGTTCCGGGATTCGGTCAAGGAGCTGGTGAGCTCGGTCGGGCTCGCGGCCGAGACGTTCCGCTCGGCGCTAGAGTTCCTCGAAGCATTCGACCCGGCGCGTCCGGGCTGTCTCGTCCTGGACGTGCGCATGGCGCGCATGAGCGGAATCGCGCTGCAGGCGAAGCTCAAGGCGCTGGGCGCGCGCATCCCGATCGTGTTCATCAGCGGGCACGGGGACATCGCGATGGCGGTCAACGCGATCAAGGACGGCGCGGTGGACTTCGTGCAGAAGCCGTACCACGAGCAGCAGCTGCTCGATGCGATCGACGAGGCGCTGCGCCGAGATGCCGCACAGCGCTCCCCGGCCGCGAATGCCGGCGGGCTCGCGGAGCGCGTCGCCACGCTGACCGCTCGGGAGCGCGAGGTGATGGCGCTCGCGCTCAAAGGGCTGCCGAGCAAGGTCATCGCCAAGGAGCTCTCGATCAGCCACCGGACGGTCGAGCAACATCGCAGCCGGCTGCTCGAAAAGCTTGGCGTCAGCTCGGTCACGGAGCTGATGCGCCTCACCTTCGATCGGTCTGCCGAGTAGCGAGCGCCTGCCACCTGCGCCGCCGCAGGCGTCCTGCCGGACGAGCCGGCGCGTCTTCTCCGGTCCACGTACGCGCGATATCCGTAGTCGCCGGGATAGGCCCGGCGCACCTCCCCGTTCACCATCTCTCCCGCGGCGGGAAGAGCCGTCGCGAGGAAGCACCGACGGAGACAGTACCGCGGATTCGCCATGCGGGCTTGACCGGAGCTCATGGCTACTACCGTTTACATCATCGATCCGGATCCGGCGGAGCGGGCGTGGATCCAGGCGGCGCTCGCCGCGTTCGTCGAGACCTTCGTCGTCCTTGATGACGCCGCGGCGCTGCTCGCGCGCCTGCCCGTCGCCGCGGACGGCTGTCTCGTGGCGTCGACGGATCCCGACGAAGCGGCCACCCTCGAGCTCGTCCGCGAGCTGGTCAGCGTGAGGCAGCTCCGCGCCGCGATCCGTTGCGCGTGCCCTCGCGGTGCAGATGGTTCTCCGCGGCCTGCAAGACCTCGGGGTGTTCTAGCGTGCGGACCTGACGACACACGGAAGGAAGGATCACGATGGGCACTCCTGACTACGCCTCACTTGTCGCGCGGCAGCGCGAGTACTTCCTGTCCGGCAGTACCCGCCCTGCAGCGTGGCGCAAGGCACGGCTCGAGGCGCTCAAGGCGCTGTTCACCGAGAACCACGACGAGCTGTGCGAGGCGCTCTGGAAGGACCTGCGCCGCAACGTCACCGACGCCGATCTGATGGACGTCGCGTACAACGTCAAGGAAGCCGACTACGCGCTCGCGCACCTCGACGCGTGGATGGAACCGCAGCGCGTCCATACGCCGCTCGTGTTCGAGCCGGGACACATCCGCGTCCGCCGCGATCCCCTGGGGGTGACGCTGATCATCGGTGCGTGGAACGAGCCCTTCATGCTCCTCTTTGCCCCGCTGGTGGCGGCGCTGGCCGGCGGAAACACCGCGGTGCTGAAGCCGTCAGAGCTCGCGGTGGCGTGCTCGGCCGCGGCGGCGCGCCTGGTGCCCAAGTACTTCGATCCGCGCGTGGTCGCCGTCGTGGAGGGTGCGGTGCCCGAGACCACCGCTCTGCTGAACCAGAAGTGGGACCTGATCTTCTTCACCGGCAGCCCCGCGGTCGGCAAGATCGTGCACCGGGCGGCGGCTCAGCACCTGACCCCGTGCGTGCTGGAGCTCGGTGGCAAGAACCCGACGATCGTGCACGCGTCGGCGGACCTGAAATCGGCGGCGTGCCGCATCGCTTACGGGCGCTTCCTGAACTCCGGGCAGATTTGCACCGCCCCCGACCACGTGCTCGTCTGGCCCGACGTCAAGGACGAGTTCGTGCGGCACCTGGCCGCAACGATCCGCGAGTTCTACGGCGACGACCCGCAGAAGAGCCCCGACTACGGGCGGGTGATCAATCAGCGGAACTTCGACCGCCTGGTGGCGCTGCTCGGGAGCGGGAAGATCGCCGTCGGCGGTCAGACCGACCCCGCCGAGCGTTACATCGCGCCGACCGTCTTGGTGGACGTCTCGCCGGACTCGCCCATCATGCAGGAGGAAGTGTTCGGCCCGATCCTGCCGGTCCTCGAGATCGATTCGGTCGAGGCGGTCATCGCCTGGGTCAACAGCCGGCCGCGTCCGCTCGGGCTCTACGTGTTCGCCGAAGACCTCGACGTAGCCGAGCAGATCCTGGCGGCGACCGAATCGGGCGACGCGGCGATCAACGATTGCTCGATCCATCCGCTCGTCCCGGAGCTGCCGTTCGGCGGCGTCAGCAACTCGGGGATGGGGAAGTACCACGGTCGCTGGGGGTTCGAGGCGTTCACTAACGCGCGCGGCGTGATGTACCACGGCGCGCGGATCGACCCGGGCGTGCGATACCCGCCGTACTCCAAGCACACCATCGAACGGAAGATCGAAGGCAGGTTCATGCCGTAGCTGGCACGACATGACGCCTTAAACCAAACCATGGCGTACCGTTCCAGAACGACACGACTATGGCTCGCGCGACGGCACCCAGAACATCCTGAACATCCAGTCCGGATGAACTGGTCTATAGAGGGACCCCCATGAACGATCGCAACGACTTCGACAGCCTGTTCCCGGCCGTGCCGTTCTCGCGCCGGGGATTTCTTGTCTCGAGCGTCGCCTCCGGTTTCGCGCTAGCGGTACAGCCGGTGATGGCGCAGAACGTCATCATGACCGATACCAAGGGCCTCGACACGGGCGAGGCTTTCATCCCGGTGCAGGGCGCCACCATGTCCGGCTATTTCGCCAAGCCGGCCGGCGGAAAAAATCTGCCGATGATTCTCGTCGTGCAGGAGATCTTCGGCGTGCACGAGCACATCAAGGACGTCTGCCGGCGCCTGGCGAAGGCAGGGTATCTCGCAGTGGCGCCGGAGCTCTACCAGCGCCAGGGCAACCCCAGTCAGATCAGCGACATCGCCGGTGTCATGGCGATCGTCGCGAAGGTGCCCGACGCGCAGGTGATGGGCGATCTCGACGCGACCGCGGCGTGGGCGGCGAAGGACGGCGGGGGAAACCCGGCGAGGCTCGGCATCACCGGGTTCTGCTGGGGCGGACGGATCGTGTGGCTGTACGCCGAGCACAACCCGCGGCTCAAGGCGGGCGTGGCGTGGTACGGGCGGCTCGTGGGGGATCCGACTGCGAACACCCCGCGGCATCCGGTCGATCGGGTGGATCAGCTCAAGTGCCCGGTGCTCGGCCTCTACGGCGGCGCCGACCAGGGCATACCGGTCGCCACTATCGATCGTATGAAGGCCGCGGCGGCCGCCGCCGGCAAGGCGAAGGACGTGGAGTTCTTTATCTACGAAGGCGCGCCCCACGCCTTCAACGCCGACTACCGGCCGAGCTATCGCAAGGAGGCGGCCGAGGATGGCTGGCGGCGCATGCTCGCCTTCTTCAAGCGGCACGGCGTGGCCTGACCGGAAGGCGCCGAATCGCTGCGAGCGACACTCTCGTGGTCGACCCGCTGCAGCCGGGCAACGTGGCGAGCCGAACGTGGTGGGGCGGTCCCGCCGGGCGCGCGCGCTGGCGCGCAAGCGCGCGCAGGAGGATCTCGACTACGCGAACGCGGTCAAGGAAGGCGCGGTGGACTTCGTGCAGAAGCCTTACCACGAGCAGCAGCTGCTCGACACCATCGACGAGGCGTTGCGCCGGGACGCGGCGCAGCGGGCTCCCGCCGGCGATGCCGGCGGCCTGTCGGGGCGCGTGGCGACGCTGACGGCGCGCGAGCGCGAGGTGATGGCGCTCGCGCTGAGGGGGCTCCCCAGCAAGGCGATCGCTAAGGAGCTCTCGATCAGCCACCGGACGGTCGAGCAGCACCGCAGCCGGCTGCTCGAGAAGCTCGGCGTCGGCTCGATCACGGAGCTGATGCGCCTCACGCTCGAACGGTCCGCCGAGTAGGCAGGCGCCTTGCCCCCGCCACGTACGCGACGTCCGTGGCCGCCCGGATAGGCTCGGCGGCCCGGTAGGGCCACCATCACTCCCTGAAGCGCGACGCGGTCGGGACGGCCCCGGCGGCGCGTCGCACTCAACCGCCCGGCAGAGCCGGTCCAGTTCGGGCCATGGCACCAACCGTCTACGTCGTCGATGCCGAGCCGGAGGAGCGAAAGTGGATCGAGTCGGTGCTCGCTCCAGCCGCAGCGTGCGTCGTCTTCCTCGACGACGGCGCAGCACTGCTCGCGCACGTGCCGCCGCCGCAGGAGGCCTGTCTGATCGCGTTTGCCGACCGGGACCGGGACGTCGCACTCGATCTCATACGCGGGCTCCGGCGCGGGGGATCGGAGCTGCCGGTGATCGTCCTCGGGCCGCTCAGCGCGTTCCGGACGGCGGTCGACATCGCGCGCCTTGAAGCGACCGACTTTCTCGAGCGTCCCGTCAGCGAGCGGGAGCTGCAACGCGCGGTGCGCCGGGCATGCGCAGGGCGATGAAGCCGTTGCGTGCTACGGTCCGTGGTCTACGTGTGCGCACGGATGGCTGTTGCGGCGGAGAAGCGCGACCCTCGCCGGCAGATTGATTCAGCTCAACCTCGTTCGAGCATCAGACCGCATGGTCCCCGCAGTTGCCCGTTCGCCGGTCGTCATGCCTCATGCGACCCGGCTCCTCTCGGGAGCCTGGCAATGCGTAAGACCCGTAGCGACATCCGTCCTACCCTTCTTCGTCTGGTACAACCCGGCACGCATGCACGTCGTGACCGTGCTGTCGCCGAAATACCGGAAGTCGAAGAGATGCTGAAGTGCTTCGACGCCGACTGGGCGCAAAAGAGCTTTGACCCCGATCCGAAGTCCCGCCTCATCTGGTGCCCGAGCAACGGCCGCGAGCGCATCGCGGCGTTCATCGACTCGGCGAAGGAGACGCTCTGGCTGCAGAACGAGCGCTATCAGGACACCGTGATCATCGAGCGGCTGGTGCGCGCCGCCAATCGCGGGGTCCGCGTCCACATCATGGCGCGGTCTCCCCACACGCTCAAGAAGGACAAGCTGGTCGAAGGGGTCGGCGGCCTACGCATCATGCACGACGTCGGGGCGAAGATTCACAAGCTGAAGGGCCTGAAGCTGCACGGCAAGATGCTGATCGCCGACGAGGCGCGCGCGATCGTGGGGTCGATCAACCTCTCCCCTGGCAGCTTCGATGCGCGGCGCGAGCTCGCGATCGAGACGGACGCCCATCACGTGGTGAAGCGGCTGGTGCACACGTCGCATCACGACTGGGAGCATTCGCATCCGATCGACCTCACCGACGAGGGGCGGGTCGCCGACCTGGAGAAGCGTGGAGGCGGTGCGGACGAGCTCGGCATCGAGGCTCCGCCCCCCGATAAGGCAGATGCGAAACCGGCGAAGCGGCCAGTGCGATAGTTTCGCGAGCGGGTCGTCGCATCGGCAGTCCGTCAGGTGCGAACGGAGCAACGGCATGCGCATTCCCAACCTCTGCAGAGCACTCGCGACTATCGTCCTTGCGCTGCTGATCGCGCTGCCGCTCGCGGTGCGCGCGCAAGGTACGGCAGCTTCACAGTCCGCGATTCCGCCCGACCCGTGGCCGCGGGTCATCGATCTCGCCAACGGTCAGGCGCTGGTCTATCAGCCGCAGATCAACTCCTGGGTCGGTAATCAACTCGACTTCCGCGCTGCGCTGGCGCTCAAACCCGCCGGCGCGAAGGAGGAGACCTTCGGCGTGGTGTCCGGAACCGCCCGCACGCAGGTCGACAAGGTCGCGCGCACCGTCGTGTTCGAGAACATGAAGATCACGAAGCTCGATTTCCCGACACTGCCCGATCGCGGCGCCGCGTACTCGACCGAGTTGCAGGCCGACTTCGTCAAGACCATCCGCTCGATTTCCCTCGACCGCATGGAGGCCGCGCTCGCCGCGGCAGGCATCAAGGCGAGCCCGGTCGAAGTCAGCAACACGCCGCCGCAGGTGACCGTCAGCTACTCGCCGGCGATCCTGGTGCCGATCGACGGCGCGCCGGTGCTCAAGCCCACCAGCGACACGCGCTTCCAGCGTGTCGTCAACACGCGCGCCCTGATCCTTCAGGGCGGTCTCGAGCAGAAGTTCTTCATCCATGTCTACGACGGCTGGCTCTCGTCGAGCTCGATCTCCGGCCCCTGGGTGCTGTCGGACTTCCAGCCGTTCGGCATGGACCGGCTGGCGAAGGAGATCGCGAAGTCCGGCGCCGTCGACATGCTCGACGGCGGGCCCACGGCGAACCCCAAGCCCTCGCTCGCCAACGGCGTACCGACGATCTATACGACGCAGACGCCGACGGAACTGATCGTATTCAACGGCCAGCCCGACTTCGTGCCGGTCAACTTGACGCAACTCCTGTGGGCTGCCAACACCACCAGCGACGTTTTCATCGACACCTCGAACAACCTCTACTACGTGCTGATGTCGGGACGCTGGTTCCGCGCGCCCGCGCTGACCGGGCCCTGGACTTTCGTCCCGGCCAACGCGCTGCCGCCGGACTTCGCGAAGATCCCGCCGACGTCGCGGCCGGGTGCGGTCCTGCCGACGGTCGCCGGCACGCCGCAGGCGCAGGAAGCCCTGATCTCGAACTCGATTCCGCAGACCGCCACGGTGCCGCTGCGGAACGGTCCGAAGTTCACGCCGAGCTTCGACGGACCGCCGCAGTTCGCGCCGATTCCCGGCACGCCGCTGTCCTACGTGATCAACTCGTCGGAACCGGTGATCCGGGTCTCACCGAGCGTGTACTACGCGGTGGTGGCGGGCGTCTGGTTCACTGCGCCGCAGATCACCGGACCATGGGCGGTGGCGACCTCGGTGCCGGAGGCGATCTACACGATCCCGCCGTCTTCGCCGCTGTACTACGTGACCTACGTGCGGATCTACGAGGCCACGCCGAACTACGTCTATGTCGGCTATACGCCCGGCTACATGGGTACGGTGGTGTCGCCGTACGGCACGGTCGTCTACGGCACGGGGTACGCCTACTCGCCGTGGATCGGGTCGGTCTGGTATCCGGCGCCCTATACGTACGGCCTCGCGGCGGCGCCCGTTTGGAACCCCTACGTCGGTTTCACGTTCGGGTTCGCGGTGGGGCTGGCGACGGCGGCCTGGTATCCGTACTGGGGCGGTGCGTATTTTCACGCCGGCTACTGGGGCGCGTACGCCTGCTGCGCCACCGCGGCGGCCAACGTGTACGGCCATTGGGGTGCCGCAGCCTATTCGGGTACGCGCAGCTGGTATGCCGGCGGCGGCGTGGCCGGCTCGACCTTCCGGGGCAGCTACTACAACCAGCGCACCGGAACCTGGGGCAACGTCGATGCCGGCCGCCAGTACAACGCCTGGACCGGCAATGCGACGCGCGGCTATGACCGCTCCGTCAACACCGCGGTCGGCGGCTATGGCAACGTCGCTCGCGGCAGCAATTACAACGTCTACACCGGACAGCGGTCGACCGCGTCGAGCGTAGCCGGCGTGAGTGCTGGCGGCAGCACCTACCAGCGTTCCGGCGCAACGACGGCCGGTCCTGCAGGCTATGCGCGCGCCGGCGGAGGCTCGCTGTACGACGCGCAGACCGGGAAGACCACTTCCTGGGACACCGCGAGCATCGGCAACAACCACTACGCCGACGTCAACGGCAACGTCTATCACAACGACGGCGGCGCCTGGAACCAGTTCTCGTCGAGCGGCTGGTCAAGGGCGTGGGGAGACACGTCGTGGGCGGACAGCGCGTCGCAGGCGCGCTCCTCTGGCGAGGATCGTTGGGGCGGCTTCTCCGGGGCGGATCACAGTTGGGGCAGCGGCGGCTTCGGCGGTGACCTTGGCGGAGGCGGGTTCGGAAGCCGGTTCGGCGGCGGGTTCGGAGGCCGGTTCGGCGGCGGCTTCGGCGGTTTCCGCCGATAGCGCGAAGGAGGGGAGCGATGCCGACACAGGTTAACGCCTACCGGCGCGTCGCCTTGCTTGGCGTCGCGCTCGCCATCGGATGGGCAACGGCTGCGGCGCAACTGCAGCCGCCGACCCCCAATCCTGTCCTCGGGCCGAATGCCGTGCCCACCGATCCCGCGCTCGGACCGAACGCGGTCCCCACCGCTCCCGCGCTCACGCCGCAGCAGACGAGTCCCGCACCGGTGCTCCAGCCGGGCGCCGTGCCGACCGACCCGGCACTCGGACCGAATGCGGTGCCAACCAGTCCCGACCTGTCGCCCGAGCAGACCAACCCGGCACCGGTCCTCGCGCCCGTGCCCAGCGATTCGCTTGCCCCCCTGCCGCCGATCTACCCACCGGGTGAATAGTGCGTAGCGGACCGGATCACGCTGGCGGGAGCGTGCGGTAACTGCTTCAGGAGATGACCATGATCAATCTGCGCACTGTCACAGGGATCCTCGCGACTGCCGTGCTGATCGTCGCCGGCGGCTGCGCGTCGAGCGTGTCTACGATTCGGTACGCGAACGTGCCGGACTATCCGCCGATGTCCCCGGCGAACGTGCAGATTCTCCGCAGCGAGCCCGCACGGCCGCACCAGCAGCTCGGGGAGATCACCGTCGCGGGCCCCGGCAATACGGAGAGCGCCGCGCGCGAGGTGGAGGAAAAGCTGCGCACGGCGGCCGCCGGCATCGGCGCGAATGCAGTGGTCGTCGTGGTCGATCCGCTGCAGCCCGGCAACGTGGCGAGCCGGAAGTGGTGGGGCGCTCCCGCCGGGGCGGGCACCGGGCGTGACGTGATCGGCGTCGCGATCAGGTATCGCTAGGCGCGCGGGCGGGCATCAACTACAACTCGCTGCAGGCGATGCAGGCGATGAAGCGCCTCAAGGAGCTGGAGAGCCTCTCGCCGCCGCACAACTGACGCGAGTGCAGGCTGTGATCCCGTTCAATAACAACAGGTAGACCATGCGCAATCTTTCGATGATGTCCGCAGTTGCCGCCTTCGGCTTTCTGGCGACGGGCCCCGCTTTCGCGGCGAGCCTCACCGGCCAGGTCCTCGGCGGCGGCGCGCCGATCGCCGAGTCGATCGTCACCCTGTTTGCCGCGAGCGCAGGCGCGGACGGCCGCTTCACGATGACCGCGCCCGACACGGTCCCGGCGGGCGCGAGTCTCTACCTCGTCGCCCAGCGGGGCGTGCCGACCAAGGCCGGCGGCCGGGAGAACGACCGCATCGCGCTCCTGACCGTGCTCGGCGCCAGGGCGCCGGCCAATGTGACGATCAACGAGTTCACGACCATCGCCTCGGTGTGGACCCACAACCAGTTCATCGAGGGCACGGCGATCCGTGGACAGCCGTTGCAACTGAAAATCGCGGCCGGCAATGTGCCGAGCTTCGTCGATCTTGCGACAGGTGGCTATGGCGTGCACATCCAGGATCCGCTCAACGGCGGCCAGACGCCTACCATAGCGAACTTCGCAACGCTCGCCAATGCGCTGGCGGGCTGTATCACGCGGGTGACCGCGGACGCGTGCAACACGCTCCTCGCAGCCGCCGCCACGCTCCAGGGCGAGGTGCCGAGCGACACGCTGACCGCGGCGCAGTCGATCGCGAAGTCTCCGTGGTACCAGCCCGGGCGCGTGTTCGCGCTGCTGGATGTCTTCTATCCGGTGCCGAAGGGCAAGAACCTGCGCCCCGCGCCCTACGCGCCGTACCTGCAGTTCTCGCCGAGTGCATGGGTGTTGCCACTCAAGTTCGACGGCGGCGGTTACCGCGCAGGCGGCAAGGCGATGTTCGACGCCGAAGGCAACCTCTGGGTCGGCAACAACTTCACCGTCGGCTGGCAGGCCAACGACGCGCTGTGGCAGGGCAACGCCACCAAGTTCGACCCCAACGGCAAGCCGCTCTCGCCGATCACCACCGGCTTTACCGGCGGCGGCATGGAGGGCGGCACTTTCGGCGCAGCAATCGACCTGAAGGGCAATGTCTGGCTCTCAAGCTACGGCAGCAAGTCCATTTCGGTGTTCGACAAGGACGGCAAGCCGCTGACCCCGTCCGAGGGCATCAATTTCGGCGGCCGGCTTGGACTCATGCAGGGCATCATCACGGCCCCCAACGGCGACCTGTGGGCGTTGGGCATCTCCAAGCGCCAGCTGCTGCACTTCCCCAAGGGCGACTGGAACAACGGCCGCATCATCTGCGAAGGCGACAGCGCCGAACCCTGCAAGTCCTTCACCGCGCCCTTCCACCTGGCCATCGACCAGCAGGACCGCATCTGGGTCTCGGACAGCTCGTTCCACGTCATCCGCTTCCCGGCGGCCGACCCGGGCAAGGCGGTGAAGTTCGAGGTGCGCTCCAACAACAGCGGACTCAACATCGATAGCCAGGGCAACGTCTGGGTGACCAACCGCTTCGGTCCCGGCTTGCTGGGCATGGCGCACATGATCGACATGGCCGTGCACTTGAAGACGGGTGGCGTGCTGTCGGCCTCCGACTACCTGACCAAGACCATGTCGGAACAGAGGGGCGGCAGCGGCAGCGGCAGCGTCACCGTGCTGCGACCCGACGGCACGCAGCTGCCCGGCTCGCCCTTCAAGGGTGGCGGCCTGCCGGGCCCGTGGGCGGTGGTGGTGGACGGCAACGACAACGTGTGGGTCAGCAATTTCGCGATGCCGGCCAGCCCGATCGTGCAGCTGTGCGGCGTACGCACCGAGCACTGCCCTCCCGGCATGAAGACCGGCGACCAAATCTCGCCGCCGGGCGGCTATGTCGGCGGAGGCCTGCAGTTGCAGACCGACATCGCTATCGGCCCCGCCGGGGACGTCTGGGCCATGAACAACTGGCAGGACATCGACAGCTGCTACACGGGCGCCACCGAGGCGCTGTCGACGCGCTGCGGCGGGCAGGGCGTGGTCATCTTCTTCGGCATGGCGAAGCCGGTGCGCGCGCCGCAGATCGGGCCGGCGCGGCCGTTCTAAGTCGAGTTCGATTAACGTACTGCCCGCGCAGCTGCTGCGCGATTCAGAGAAGGACAGGAGACAAGCCCGTGACCCGATCGATCCGACGACTCTCGAGGAGCGCCGCGTTTGCGGCGGCGGTCCTCGGTGCGGTATCCGCGCACGCCGAAATGAGCGCCGAGGAGCTGGCGAAGCTCGCCCAGAACCCGGTCGGCAATCTCATCAGCCTGCCGTTCCAGAACAACACGAACCTTAACTTCGGGCCCGAGAAGGGCACGCAGAACATCCTCAATATCCAGCCGGTGATCCCGATCGAGGTCAGCAAGGACTGGAACATCATCACGCGCACGATCGTGCCGGTGATCTGGAACCCGGCACTGAGCCCGAGCGACAGCGCCACGAGCGGCATCGGCGACACGTCGCTCACCGCGTTCCTGTCCCCCGCCGACCCGGGCAAGTGGATCTGGGGCGCCGGGCCCATCCTCCAGATCCCCACGAACAGCAACGCGGAGCTCGGCAACAAGAACTGGGGGGCCGGGCCCTCGGCCGTGGTGCTGCACCTCGACAAGGGCGACCCCTGGGTCTACGGCGTGCTGGTGAACAACGTCTGGTCGCTCTCGAGCAACGAGCGCGGCGGCTCCTACAACAACGGCCTGATCCAACCGTTCGTCAATTACAACTTCAAGGAAGGCTTCTACCTCACCAGCGCTCCCATCGCCACGGTCAACTGGAAGGCGGACGGCGGCAACAAATGGACCGTGCCCGTGGGCGGCGGCGTCGGCAAGATCTTCCACCTCGGCAAGCTGCCCGTGAACACGCAGCTTTCCGCCTACTACAACGCCATCCGGCCCGACGGCGGCGCCACGTGGCAGATCCGGTTCCAGGTGCAGCTCATGTTCCCGAAGTGAGCGCGGGATGGACCAGACGGACCTAACGATCTATCTCGTCGTCCTGGTGGTCCTGTTCGTCGGGATCGTCGTGTGGGTGTTCAGCCGGAAACGCAAGGCGCGGTTCGAGCAGGACGCGAAGATTCCGTTCCAGGACAAGGATGGCTGAGGTGTTCACGGCGGCGTCACTGTCGGCCGACTGACCGGGGAGGAACGTCATGCTCAGCTTCGAGCTCGACTTCTGGGACTACGCGACATTTGTTACGGCAGCACTGGGTGGCGGCTCGGTGATACTGATTTATATCTGGATTGCCGGTCTGCCGGGGTGCATCGCAATTGCGCGCAAGCACCCGGAGGCCGAAGCGGTCAAGCTGATGGGTTGGGCCGGGCTGCTACCGACCGTCTATCCGTGGGTCCAGGCGTTCATCTGGGCGTTCAAGCCCACCGACATCGTCGACATCCGGCGATTCCCCAAGGAAGAGGCTCGGGCGATCGACGAGGACATCGCGCGCCTCAAGGACGATCCGCGCGTGCATGGCAGGCACGCGAAAACGACGGACCCGGGGACCCGCGATGTTGCCGACGACGGAGTCCGCCCGGTGAACGCGCCGAGCCCCTGTGCGCGTGAGCCGCGACGCCATCGCCGTGGCGATTGTCCGAGCCGTTGACTAGGAGTCGAGAAGATGAGCACGCATTGCGCTTCGCGAGAACGACCGGGGAGCTTCAAGACGCTTTTTGCCGCTGTGAGCGTGTCCGTTGCAGCACTCGCAGCCGGAGGATGCGCGTCTACCACCCCGGCCGGACCTGGGGAGCTCAAGCAATACCAGGCCGTGTTGAAGTATCCGGACCGGATTCGGCCTGCCCGGGACGCGATGGGCGGCTACGTGTGGATGGCCTCGAATGTCAACTGGAAGCAGTACGACAAGGTGCTGCTCCCGCGCATCCTGGTCACCCTCGATGACCAGGCCGAATACAGAACGGTCGATCCCGTCACGCAGGCAAAGCTGGTCGCCTACTTCCGCGGCGCGATCGTCAAGGCCCTCGAGCCGACGTATCCGGTGGTCAGGCAGGGCGGTCCCGGCGTGCTCGTTACGCGCATCACGCTGGTCGATCTAGTCCCGGTGAACGTCGCTGAAGATCTGGCGTACCAGGCGGCACCGTTCGGGGCCGGTCTGGCTGCGGAACTCGCGGAGGGGCCGGTCACGGGAGAAGGCTTCGGCTCCGCCCCCTTCCTGGGCCGAACAGGTGTCGCGGTGCAGTTCTTCGACGGCCAGACGAACCAGCTGATCGCGGAGTATGCCGACACCCAGTTCGGAAAGCAGTTCGTGGCCAACTTTTCGAAGGGGATCTCGGCCGGGGTACAGCAAGGCTGGGAGCAGTACTGGAAGGGCGTGACCTCATGGGGCTACGCGGACGAGGCTTTCACCGGATGGGCGCAGGCCTTCCGAGCATGGCTCGACAGAGTCCATGCAAAATGACCGCCGTGAAAGCCCTCTCGGCGATTCGCATCGCGGCCCTGTCGTTTTTCGCCGCCGCGCCCGTCGCTCAGGGAGCGGCACCGCAGGACGCGGCGCCGCCGAAGGCGCAATGGGAAGCGCTGCGGGTCCTGAAGCCATGGACCGGCGATCTCGATGGCATGGTCCGGCGGCAGACGATCCGGGCGCTGGTCGTGTACTCCAAGACCTTCTACTTCGTCGACGAGGGGCGCCAGTACGGCCTGTCGTACGAGGGGTTGAAGATCTTCGAGCGCGAGCTCAACCGCAAGCCGAAGGTCGACCGCGCGAAGGTGCGCATCATTTTCCTGCCGGTTTCGCGCGACGACCTCATTCCGGCGCTGCTGGAAGGGCGCGGCGACATCGCGGTGGCGAACCTCACCATCACGCCCGAGCGGCAAAGGCAGGTGGACTTCTCGGTCCCGGTACTGACGAACGTGAGCGAACTGGTCGTGACCGGGCCGAGGTCGCCGCGCATCGCGAGCGTGGACGACCTGTCCGGCGAGAAGGTGCTCGTGCGCAAGTCGTCGAGCTACTACGAGCACCTCGAGCGGCTGAACGAGCGCTTTCGCAAGGAAGGCAATCCGCCGGCAAGGCTCCGGCTCGCGTCCGAGCATCTCGAGGACGAGGACCTGATGGAGATGGTGAACGCCGGGCTCGTCGGGCTGATCGTCGTCGATCGCCACAAGGCGGAGTTCTGGCAGCAGGTCTTCAAGGACATCGCGCTCCATCCCGAAGCGGCGGTCAACACCGGCGGTGAGATCGCGTGGATGTTCCGCAAGGACAGTCCGAAGCTCAAGGCGGCCGTGGACGAAATCGTCAGAACCCGGGCAGCGGGGACGCTGTTGGGAAACGAGCTGATCCGGCGTTATCTGAAGAGCACCCGGCTCGTACTGAACGCCACGTCCGAGGACGAGATCGAGAAGTATCACCGGATGGTGTCGCTCTTCAAGAAGTACGGCGACAAATACGACATGGACCACCTCCTCATGATGGCGCAGGGCTACCAGGAGTCGCGGCTCGACCAGGAGGTGAGGAGCGGGGTCGGCGCGATCGGCGTCATGCAGCTCATGCCGGCGACGGGCGAGCTCATGCAGGTCGGCGACATCACCCGTCTCGAGCCGAACATTCATGCCGGAGTGAAGTACATGCGCACCCTGATCGACCAGTACTTCCCGAGCGAGCCGAAGGACCGGCTGAACAGGGGGCTGTTCGCGCTCGCCTCCTACAACGCCGGGCCGAGCCGCATCCTGCAGCTCAGGCAGGAGGCGGCGAAGAGGAACGCAGCCGGGCGCGCGAAGGACTCATGAAGCAAGGCAGGTGAGCGGTGTACAGGGGCTAAGCAGCGCCGCCTCCCCCCGTACGTGACCGCCAGCACGGCAGGGCCGCCGGTTATCGCTTACCATCGGACGACTGGGAAGTCGGGCCGAGTCGCGCCGATCTCCCGCGCCTTCGCGACCTTCCTGACCGGGGAGGCGGACCTCCGATTCCAATACAAGGACGACAATGATCTCTATTCCAGCATCCCTTTCCCACGTGATCGGCGTCTGCGCCCTGACGAGCGCCGCGCTCCTGACCGGATGTTCGTCGACCGACGGCTTGAGCGTGGGTGGAGGCGGAGGCGGAACCGACGCCGTCGCGTCCGATGCGTCCGCGATCAAGCGCTCCGGCTTCCTCAGCGACTACTCACGGCTGCGGCCGGTCGCGGGCGCCGGGGGGGTACTGTGCTGGCGCGATGCGAACGTCGATTGGAAGCGCTACGACAAGGTGCTGATCGAGCGCATCCAGGTCTACATCAAACCCGGCGACAAGCCGAACCCGATCGATCCGAGCGACCTCAAGACGCTGCTCGATTATTTCCACGGTGCGCTCGTAAAGGCGATCACGCCCGAAGCGCAGATCGTCAATACGTCCGGGCCGGGGGTGCTGCGCGTGCGGATCGCGCTCACCGAGCTGACGCCCACCAATACCATGGAAAGCCTGGCCGGGACCGCGGTGCCCTATGGGTTCGTGGCGGAGATCGGGTCGGGTGCGGCGACCGGCCGGCCCGCCGGCTCCACGCCCTACATGGGCGATACCGGCATGGCGGCGCAGTTCCGGGACGGCGGCTCGGGGCGGGTGGTTGGCGAGTGCGCCGACAACGAGATCGGCCGCAAGTACGCCGCCGATCTGAACCAGGGCGTCGCCGGCGCCGCGGTGGCGTGGGCGAACGGCTACGTCGAGTCGTTCACGAGCTGGAGCTACGCGAAGGACGCGTTCGACAAGTGGGCCGCGCTGTTCGCACGGCGCTTCGCCGAGCTGCGCGGGATGACGCCGACGTCCTGAGTCGTAGGTTGACCAGGCCGCGGGACCCGTCCGCGCAGCGACGCGCTTGCACACCGGCTCATTACCGTGGTAATGTGCTGGCATGGCGATCGCCCATTCCAAAGTCACCGCGCAGGGCCAGATCTCGGTCCCGGCGGAGGTGCGGCGTAGGCTCGGGATCGGCCCTGGCTCGGTTCTCGAGTGGCACGAGGAAGGCGAGCGGGTCGTGGTTCGTCGCGCGGGGCGCTACACTTCCGAAGACGTCCACCGGGCGTTGTTCCCGAAGCGGCCGCCGGCACCCCGTACGGTGGAGGAGATGAAAGCCGGCGTGCGCCGGTACCTGAAGAAGCGCCATGCGCGCGATTGACACGAACGTCCTGGTACGGCTCGTGACGCGTGACGACGCGCGGCAGGTGGCGGCAGCCGAAACGTTCGTCGAGAAGGGCGCGTGGGTTTCGCACCTGGCGCTCGCCGAGGCGACCTGGGTCCTCGCGGCGGTGTATGACCTGGAAGCCCCGGCGGTCGCCACCGCGGTCGAGATGCTCCTGAACCACAAGCACCTCACGCTCGAGGAATCCGAGGTCGTGTCCAATGCGCTGCAGAACTTCCGCGCGCGGCCAGCGCTCGGCTTCTCCGACTGCCTCGTGCTCGAAGTGGCCCGCAAGGCGGGGCATCTGCCGCTCGGCACCTTCGACCGGACGCTCGGCAAGATGGACGGCGCCGAGCGACTGTAGGAGCCGGCTGACGTCGCGGGCGATCGATCCGACGGGTCGCGCGCTTCGCGCCCGCGGCCGCATGAACTGAAGCCGATGGAACAGCGCGCCGATGTCGTCCTGTGCTGGCACATGCACCAGCCGGACTACCGCGACCACGCCACCGGCGAGTTCACGCAGCCGTGGGTCTACCTGCACGCGCTCAAGGACTACGCCGACATGGCGGCGCACCTCGAGCGCCACCCCGGCATGCGCGCGGTCGTCAACCTGGTGCCGGTGCTGCTCGACCAGCTCGAGGACTACGCGGACCAGTTCGCCACCGGGACGCTCCGCGATCCGCTGCTCCGCCTCCTCGCGCGCGACGAGTCGACGCTGCTCTCGCGGCCCGAGCGCGAGCTCGTCGTCGCCCAGTGCTTCCGCGCGAACCACGAGAAGATGGTGCAGCCGTTCCCGCCCTACAAGGGGCTGCACGATCTCTTCCTCGCGCTCGAGCATCAGGGCCGCGACTCGATCGACTATCTCTCCGACCGCTACTGCCACGACCTCGTCACCTGGTATCACCTCGCGTGGATGGGGGAGACGGTCAAGCGGGAGTGCGCGCTCGTGACGCGCATGATGGCGGAGGGCGTGGGATTCACCGTGGCCGACCGCCGGGCGCTCTTCGCGCTCGTCGGCGAGATCGTCTCGGGCACGATCGCGCGCTATGCGCGGCTCGCTGCGGACGGCCGCATCGAGCTGTCGACCACGCCGCACTACCATCCGCTTGCGCCGCTGCTGATCGATTTCCACTCGGCGCGCGAAGCGCGGCCCGACTCCCCGCTGCCGGCGAGCGGCGACTATCCCGGGGGCGAGGCGCGCGTGCGCGCGCACCTCGACGCTGCGCTTGCGAGCCACGCACGCCGCTTCGGCGCCGCGCCTGCGGGTGTCTGGCCGGCGGAGGGCGCGATCTCGGCGCCGCTCCTCCAGCTCCTCGCCGAGCGCGGCATCCGGTGGACGGCGTCGAGCGAAAGCGTGCTCAGGAACTCGCTCGGCGCAGCCGGCACACCTGTCCTGGGGCACCGCCCGTGGCGCTTGACCGGCACTGCGCTTGCGTGCTTCTTCCGCGACGACCGGCTGTCGGACCTGATCGGCTTCGAGTACTCGAAGTGGCACGGCGACGAGGCGGCCGCGCACTTCGTTGGCGAGCTCGAGGCGATCGCCGCTCACGCGGCGCCCGGCGAGACGCCGCTCGTCAGCGTGATCCTCGACGGCGAGAACTGCTGGGAGTTCTACCCGTACAACGGCTTCTACTTCCTCGATGCGCTCTACGGCGAGCTCGCGGCGCACCCGTTTCTCCGTACCACGACCTTCGCCGCAGCGGCCGATGGCGCCGCCGTGTCGGAGCTCCCGCACCTGGTCGCCGGAAGCTGGGTGTACGGCGATTTCACGACCTGGATCGGCTCGCCGGAGAAGAACCGCGCCTGGGATCTCCTCGTCGCCGCGAAGCAGGCCTTCGACCTCGTCGTCGCGAGCGGACGGCTGACCGATGCCGAGCGCGCGGCCGCCGAACGGGCGCTCGCCAACTGCGAGGGCTCGGACTGGTTCTGGTGGATGGGCGACTACAACCCGGCGTTCGCGGTGGCGAGCTTCGACCGCCTGTACCGCGCCGACCTCGCCCTTCTGTACCGCCTGCTCAAGCTGCCGGTTCCGGCGACGCTCGCGGAGCCGATCAGCCGCGGCACCGGCCATCCCGAGCTTGGCGGGACCATGCGACGCGCCTCCGAGCACTCGCCCGCGTGAAGACGGCGCTCCTCTTCGGCGTCCACGCGCACCAGCCGGCCGGAAATTTCCCGGAGGTCCTCGACCAGGCGCACGAGCTCTCCTATCGCCCGTTCCTCGAGACGCTGTACCGCTTTCCGGCGTTCCGGTTCGCGGCGCACTTCAGCGGCCCGCTGCTCGACTACCTCCTCGAGCGCTACCCGGGTGACATGCTGCTGCTGCGCAAGATGGTGGCGCGCGGCCAGGTCGAGTTCTTCGGCGGCGGCGACACCGAGCCGGTGCTCGCCGCGATCCCGCACCGCGACCGGGTCAGCCAGCTCATCGCGCTGTCGGAGAAGCTCGAGCGGACGCTCGGTGCCGCGCCGACGGGCGCCTGGCTCACCGAGCGAGTGTGGGAGTCCGCCGTCGTGCCGGCGCTCGTCGAGAGCGGCACCCGCTACGTCACCGTCGACGACTACCACTTCCTGTGCGCCGGGAAGACGGTGACCGAGCTCGACGGCTACTTCACGACCGAGGAGAGCGGGGCGCGGATCGATCTCTACCCGATCTCGGAAGCGCTCCGGTACCGGATTCCGTTCGCGCCCGCCGCCGAAGCGGTTGAATTCATCGCCGCGCAGCCCGGCGCGGCGATCTACTTCGACGACATCGAGAAGTTCGGCATCTGGCCGGAGACCCACGAGTGGGTGTACGGCAAGGGCTGGCTGGAGGCGTTCGTGCGCGGCGTGGTCGAGTCGGACCGGATCGAGACGCTCACCTTCCGCGAGCACCGCGCGCGCGCTGCGAGCCGCGGCATCGTCTATCTCCCGACCACGTCCTATATCGAGATGAACGAGTGGACCCTGCCGGCGCCGGCGGCGCACGACTACGCGGCGCTCGTCGCGCGCGAGAAGGAGGCGGGCCGCTACGAGGCGGAGAAGCCGTTCCTCCGCGGCGGGATCTGGCGCAACTTCATGTCGCGCTATCCGGAGGCGAACTGGATGCACAAGCGAATGCTCCAGCTCTCCGAGCGGGTCGCGGCGCTGCCGCGCGGTGCGCCGGCGGACGCGCTGCGGCGGCTGCTCCATCTCGGGCAGGCGAACGACGCCTACTGGCACGGCCTCTTCGGCGGCCTCTACCTCCCGCACCTGCGGCGCGCGGTGTACGCGGCGCTCGTGGGGCTCGAGGCGCGCCTCGATGCGATCGCGCCGCGCCCGCCGCGCCGCCGCACCGATCTCGACGGCGACGGCGTCGAGGAGCTGTTCCTGCAGAACGGCGAGCTGCAGGCGGTGGTGAAGCTCGACGGCTCGGCCTCGCTCGTCGAGCTCGACGCCTATGCGCTCGCGCAGAATTTCGGCGACACGCTGCGGCGCCACGCGGAGCACTATCACCGCACGGCCCTTGAGGCGCAGGGTTCCCAGCACGACCGGCCGGGGATCGCTTCGGCGCACGAGCGCGTGCGGTTCAAGCACGCGGTGTCGGCCGAAGACCTCGTGCCGGACGCGCAGGCGCGCACGATCTTCCGCGACGCGTGGGTGGACGCGGCCGGGAACGTGCGGCCGCTTGGCGGCTACGAGCTCGCGCCCTACGGCTCGCTCGAGCACGCGGCGAGCTTCGTCGGTCCGTGCGACGCCGGACGCATCGAGAAGCTCGTCCTGGTGCAGGGCAGCCGGGTGACGGTGACCTGGTTCATCGAAGCCGCGCACGCCGGCACGTTCCGCACCGAGCTCAACCTCGCGATGCCGAGCTGCGACGGCTACGCCGGACGCTACATCCTGAACGGCGAGATTCCGTGCGGCTTCGGCCAGCCGCTCGATGCCGCAGCGGTCACCGAGCTCGTCCTCGACGACCAGTTCATGGGCGGCGCGGTCGCGGTACTGTGCAGCGCGCCGGCAGCCGTGCACGCGCGGCCGCATCTCACGGTGTCGCAGTCCGAGGACGGCTTCGAGAAGATCATGCAGTGCGCGACGGTGACGCTCGCGTGGTCGCTTGCGGCCGGACGGCACGAGCTCTCCGCGGCGCTGAAGATCGTCAAGCACGGCTGAGCGGCCGCGGGCGGCGTCTCGAGGCTCTCGTCCCAAGTAGAATCGCAGCCGGCGATTCAATCGCAAGGGAGGGAGTCCTATGTTGCACCGCTCCGCGCTCTGGTTGCGCAGCTCGCTGCTTGCCGTTGCGCTCACGTCCCTGACTGCAGGCTTCGCGCAGGCGCAAACCAAGGTCCACTGGTACGGCCAGGCCGCCTTCAGGATCGAGACGCCCTCGGGCGGGGTGATCCTGATCGACCCCTGGCTGAAGGTTCCCACCAATCCCGACAAGGAATCCATCGCGAAGCTCGCGCGCGTGGACTACATCCTGATCACCCACGGCCACTGGGATCACATCGGCGACGCGATCGAGATCGGCAAGAAGACCGGGGCGATCGTGGTCGCGCCCTACGGGCTGCAATACAACCTGAAGTCCGTGCTCGGCTACCCGGAAGCGCAGGCCACGCTCGCCACCGGCGGCAACGTGGGCGGCACCATCGACCTGCCCAAGGCCGGCGCCAAGGTGACGTTCACCAACGCCGTGCACGGCTCGGAACTCGTGCCGCCCATGGTCCAGCCTTCCGCACCCGGCCAGCCCGCGGCGATCGCGAGCGGCAATCCCGTCGGCTACGTGCTGCAGATCGACCGCGGCCCGACGATCTACCACACCGGGGACACCGACGTTTTCACCGACATGAAGCTGATCGCCGAGTTCTACAAGGTGGACCTGATGCTGGCGAACATCGGCGGTCATTTCGCCATGAACCCGGACCGCGCGGCGCTGGCGGTGGAATGGGTGAGCCCGCGGCAGGTGGTGCCCATGCATTTCGGCACGTACCCCATCCTTGCCGGCAACCCGGCGCAGTTCAAGGCGGCGCTCGAGAAGCGCGGCCTGGGCGGACGGATGGTGGAAATGAAGCCGGGCGAGGAGCGCACCTTCTAGGGACGGTTGCGCCGCGTGTCGCGAGCCGGGTTTTCGCGCTACCGGGCGATGAGCGTCTGCGAGCCCGTCCAGCGCGCACCGGGCGCGACGGTCGCAGGCGCCCGGGAGATCGCGGCCTCCACGCACAGCATCCGCAGGTAGCCGTCCGGCTCGAGATCGCCGAGCGTCGCCCCGCGCTCCGGGCCGGGATTCCAGACGACGGTGTCCGGAAACCCGGTTGCGCGGATGGCGGTGGTATGGCCGGGCTCGAGCGCCGCGAGGTCGTCCGGCGCCGCGTAGTAGACGCGATCGATCTCTCGGTCGATGGCGAGCGCCTGCGCGGTCTCGACGCTGCCGTCCGTGCCGAGCGCCTTGTCGCGGTAGCGCAGGTTCCGCAGCCCGCGGACGACGGCGTGCCGGACATCGGCGACGCGGAGATACGTGTGCAGCGCGCCGGTGAACTCGAACGCTTTCGTGCCGGCGTTGATCACCGTCAGACCGAGCTCAAGCACGCGGCCGGTCACCGTGACCGTCAGCTCGAGCGCGAACGGATGCGGCCATCGCGCGCGCGTCACCGGCGAATCCCCGAGCCTGAGCAGGGCTTGCGCTGCGCCCGTGCCCGTCCGCCGCGCGTGAACGAGCTCCCAGACCGAGACCCGCGCGAACCCGTGATTCGGCAGCGGCCCCTGCCCGGCGAACTGTGGGAAGCACACCGGGATCCCGCCGCGGATAGCCTCCCCCGGACCGAACCCCGAGCGCGCGCTGAGGAACAGCCGATCGCCGCCGCCCGCCGGGGCCCATGACGTGACGTGCGCGCCGTGCAGATAGACCTCGGCCCGCGCGCCGTCGCCGGCGACGAGCTCGAGCTTCGGCAATCCTGCTACGCCCGGTACCGGCACGAGATCACTCGGAGGCATCGGTCATCCCTTCGGGCTCAACCGGAAATCCTCCCGCAGGTACAGAATGGCGCCCGACATGACGCCGATGTCGTTGACGTCCGCGCCGCTTCTGGCGGGCCCTCTATAGCACACCCGATGAGCGCAGCATTGCCCGTCGTCTACCTCGCCCGGCACGGCGAGACCGCGTGGAGCCTCTCCGGCCGGCACACCGGGCTCACCGACGTTCCGCTCACCGAGCGCGGCGAGCGGAACGCCCGCCGGCTGGGCGAGCGGCTCGCGGGTGTGCAATTCGCGAAGGTTTTCACCAGCCCGTTGCAGCGCGCCGCGCGGACGTGCGAGCTGGCGGGGTTCGGCGCGGCCGCCGAAGTGGACCACGACCTGGTGGAATGGAACTACGGCGCGTACGAAGGCCGGCGGACCGGCGAGATCCGCGCGGAGCGGCCGGACTGGCAACTGTTCCGCGACGGCTGCCCCGGCGGGGAATCGCCGCACCAGGTCGGTGCGCGCGCCGATCGCGTCGTCGGGCGCGTCCGCGCCGTGGACGGCGATGCGCTCGTCTTCTCGAGCGGCCATTTTCTGCGAGTATTCGCCGCGCGCTGGCTCGGCCTCGAGGCGGTGGCCGGACGCTACCTGCTGCTCGGCACTGCCAGCCTGAGCGCCCTCGGCTACGAACACGGGCTCTCCGAACCGGTCATCCGTTTGTGGGACGATATGCGCCACGTCGAGGCGTGACCCCGGGCCGCGCCCGCTCGCCGCTTCACCGATGACAGCCGAAGCAACCGTTTTCCTGGTCGACGTCGACAACACGCTGCTCGACAACGACCGCGTCCAGGACGACATCCGGGGGCACCTCGAGCGCGAGTACGGGCGGGCGTGCCGCGACCGCTACTGGACGATCCTCGAGCGGCTGATGGACGAGCTCGGCTACCGCGACTATCTCGGCGCGCTGCAGCGCTACCGGGTCGAGCACCCGCTCGACATCGATCTCCTCGCGATGTCGTCGTTCCTCGTCGACTACCCGTTCGCGAGCCGGCTGTACCCGGGCGCGCTCGCGGTGCTCGAGCGGCTCGGCGGCTGGGGGCGTACAGTGATCCTGTCGGACGGCGACGTGGTGTTTCAGCCACGGAAGGTCGAGCGCTCCGGCATCGCCGCGGCGGTGGCGGGGCGCGTGCTGATCTACGTCCACAAGGAGCGCGCGCTCGACGACGTCGAGCGGCGCTACCCCGCCCGGCACTACGTGCTCGTGGACGACAAGCCGCGGATCCTCGCCGCGGTGAAGCGCGCCTGGGGCGAACGTGTGACGACGGTGCTGCCCCGGCAGGGGCAATATGCGCACGACGCGCAGGCGCTCGCCGCCGGTCCTGCGCCGGACTTCGCGATCGAGCGGATCGGCGACCTCCTGGCTCACGACCTGCCCGCGCTCGGAATCGCGGGCGACCAACCGAAGGTGACACGATGAAACCGACGCAGACCCTGAACCGGCTCGGCCAGAGCCTCTGGCTCGACAACATCACGCGCGACCTGCTGACCTCCGGCACGCTCAAGCGCTACATCGACGAGCTGTCCGTCACCGGGCTCACGTCGAATCCGACGATCTTCGACCAGGCGATCAAGGCGAGCCCCGCCTACGACGCCGCGATCCGGCAGAAGCTGCAGGCGGGCCGGTCGGGCGAGGCCCTCTTCTTCGAGCTCGCGCTCGAGGACATCACCCAGGCCGCCGACCTCTTCCGGCCGGTCCACGAGCGGACCTGCGGCGTCGACGGCTTCGTTTCGCTCGAGGTCTCGCCGCTGCTCGCGTACGACACGAAGACCACGCTCGCCGTCGCCAAGGAGCTGCACGCACGCGCCGGGCGCCGCAATCTCTTCATCAAGATCCCGGGCACGAAGGAGGGGTTGCCTGCGATCGAGGAGGCGACCTTCGCCGGCGTGCCGGTGAACGTCACGCTGCTCTTCTCGCGCGAGCACTACCTCGCGGCGGCCGACGCGCAACTCCGGGGCATCGAGCGGCGCATCGCCGCCGGCCTGGCGCCCGAGGTCGCCTCGGTGGCCTCGGTCTTCATCAGCCGGTGGGACGTCGCGGTGGCAGGCAAGGTGCCCGCGCCGCTCAGCAACACGCTTGGCATCGCCATCGCCAAGCGCACCTACAAGGCGTACTGCGAGTTCATCGCCACCGCGCGGTACAAGCGCGTGCTCAATGCCGGCGCGCGGCCGCAGCGGCTGCTCCTCGCGAGCACCGGCACCAAGGATCCGAAGGCGTCGGACATCCTCTACATCAAGGCGCTCGCGGCGCCGCTCACCGTCAACACCATGCCGGAGGGGACGCTGAAGGCATTTGCCGATCACGGCGAGGTCGGCGCGGTCATGCCCCCGGACGGCGGGGACTGCGAATCGGTCATTGCGGCGCAGGCAAAGGCCGGCATCGACGTCGACGCGCTCGCGGCGCAATTGCAGGACGAAGGCGCGAAGGCGTTCGTCAAGTCGTGGAACGAGCTGATGAGGGTGATCGCCTCCAAGAGCGAGGCGCTCGCAAAGGCGAGCTGAGGGGCGGGTAGAGAACGCCCTTCATGCGCGTACTGGTGATCGACGTGGGCGGCACCCACGTAAAGATCCTCGCCACCGGCGAGCAGGTCCACCGGGAGTTCCCGTCCGGCCCGCGGCTGACCGCGCGCGGGATGGTGTCGCGGGTGAAGCGGCTCGCCCGCGGCTGGAAGTACGACGCCGTGTCGATCGGCTATCCGGGCCCGGTCTTGCACAACCGGCCGGTCGCGGAGCCGCACAACCTCGGGCGCGGCTGGATGGGCTTTGATTTCCCGCGTGCGTTCGGCCGGCCGACGAAGGTCGTGAACGACGCGGCGATGCAGGCGTACGGCGGGTACAAGCGCGGGAAGATGCTCTTCCTCGGTCTCGGGACCGGGCTCGGCTCGACCCTGATCGTCGACGGCGTCGTCGAGCCGCTCGAGTTGGGACATCTCCCGTACCGCAAACGGACGTTCGAGGACTACGTCGGCATCCGCGGCCTAGAGCGCCTCGGGAAGAAGAAGTGGCGGCGGGCCGTGTTCGACGTCGTCGAGCGCCTGAGCGCCGCACTCGAGCCCGACGAGATCGTGCTCGGCGGCGGCAACGTGAAGAAGCTGAAGGTCCTGCCGCCGGGCTGCCGCGAAGGCGACAACGCCAACGCGTTCAAGGGCGGATTCCGATTGTGGGATGGCGCGCGCCCGGCTCGTCGAACAACCGGACGCAGAGCAAAGGGAACTCGAGGATGACAGCAGTGATCCAGCCTGTGACTCCGCGCCCGGTATGGAGGGCGCTCCAGGCCCATTACGCGACGATCCACGGCGTGCACCTGCGGAAGCTCTTCGCGGACGATCCCGGGCGCGGCGAACGCCTGACCGCGGAAGCCGCCGGGATCTACTTCGACTACTCGAAGAATCGCGTCAACGACGAGACGCTGCGGCTGCTCGTCCAGCTCGCCGAGGAGGCCGGCCTGCGCGCGCGGATCGACGCGATGTTCCGCGGCGAGAGGATCAACGTGTCGGAGAACCGCGCGGTCCTGCACGTCGCGCTGCGCTCGCCGCGGGGCGCGTCGATCGTCGTCGACGGCGAGAACGTGGTGCCCGAGGTCCACGCCGTGCTCGACCGGATGACCGACTTCGCGAACCGGGTACGGAGCGGGGCGTGGAAGGGCCACACACGCAAGCGCATCCGCAACGTGATCAACATCGGCATCGGCGGCTCCGACCTCGGGCCGGTGATGGCGTACGAGGCGCTGAAGCACTACAGCGCCCGCGACATGACGTTCCGCTTCGTCTCCAACGTCGACGGCACCGATTTCGCCGAGGCGACTCGCGAGCTCAATCCCGCCGAGACGCTGTTCATCGTCTCCTCGAAAACCTTCACCACGCTCGAGACGATGACCAACGCTCACACCGCCCGCGAGTGGTTGGTCGACAGTCTTGGCGGCAACGAGAAGGCGGTCGCGAAGCACTTCGTGGCGGTCTCGACCAACGCCGAGGGCGTGGCGAAGTTCGGCATCGACACCGCCAACATGTTCGGCTTCTGGGACTGGGTGGGCGGGCGCTACTCGATGGATTCGGCGATCGGCCTCTCGACGATGCTCGCGGTCGGGCCGGAGAACTTCCGCGCGATGCTCGGCGGGTTCCACGAGCTGGACGAGCACTTCCGCACCGCGCCGTTCGCGCGCAACCTGCCGGTGCTGATGGGGCTGCTCGCGGTCTGGTACAACGACTTCTTCGGCGCGCAGACGGTCGCGGTGCTGCCGTACGAGCAGTACCTGAAGCGCTTCCCCGCCTACCTGCAGCAGCTGACGATGGAGAGTAACGGCAAGCACGTGACCCTCGAGGGGAAGCCGGTCGCGTACGACACCGGCCCGGTTTACTGGGGCGAGCCGGGCACGAACGGCCAGCACTCGTTCTACCAGCTGATCCACCAGGGCACGCGGCTCATCCCGTGCGACTTCATCGGCTTCGCCCAGCCGCTCAACCCGCTCGGCGGGCACCACGACATGCTCCTCGCGAACGTGTTCGCGCAGGGCGAGGCGCTCGCGTTCGGCAAGACCCCGGAAGAGGTGAAGGCGGAGGGCTCGCCCGACTGGCTCGCGCCGCATCGCACGTTCGAGGGGAACCGACCCTCCAACACGCTCCTGCTCGAGCGGCTGACCCCCGCGGCGCTCGGCAAGCTGGTGGCGCTGTACGAGCACAGCGTGTTCACCCAGGGCGCGATCTGGCACATCGACTCGTTCGACCAGTGGGGCGTCGAGCTCGGCAAGGTGCTCGCGCAGCGGATCATCCCGGAGCTCTCGGGCAAGAGCGAGCCCGCGCTCAAGCACGACGGCTCGACGAACGCGCTCATCCGCCGCTACCGGAAGCTGAAGGGAACCTGAGGTGCCCGCGGTCGAGCTCGCGCCGTCGATCCTCGCTGCCGACTTCGCGCGCCTCGGCGAGCAGGTCGCCGAGGCGGAGCGCGCCGGCGCCGACCGGATCCACGTGGACGTGATGGACGGCCACTTCGTGCCGAACATCACGATCGGCCCGGTGGTCGTCCGCAGACTGCGGCCGGTGACGCGCCTGCCGCTCGAGACGCACCTCATGATCTCGGACCCGGACAAGTACCTCGAGCCGTTCGCCGAGGCGGGGTCGGACGCCTTCCTCGTGCACTGGGAGGGGAACAACAATCTGCATCGCACCGTGCAGCGCGCGAGGGCGCTGGGCAAGCGCGTCGGCGTCGTCATCAACCCCGCGACACCGGCGGAGGTGCTCGCGGAAATCCTGCCGGACGTCGACCAGGTGCTCGTCATGACCGTCAACCCGGGCTTCGGGCACCAGCACTTCATCGCGACCACGCTCCCGAAGATCCGGCGAGTGCGCGAGATGATCGCCCGCGTGAAGCCGGGCTGCGACCTCGAGGTGGACGGCGGGATCGACGCTAAGACGGCGCCGCTCGTGGTCGAGGCGGGCGCCAACGTCCTCGTCGCCGGCTCCGCCGTGTTCGGCGCGCCCGACGGCGTGGCGGCGGCGATGAAGCGCCTACGGTCAGCCGCGTAGTCGGAGTCAACGACAGGTCAACCAGGAGTCAGCGATGCAACTCGGAATGATCGGCCTCGGCCGCATGGGCGCGAACATGGTGCGCCGGCTCATCAAGGGTGGCCACGACTGCGTAGTGTTCGACGTGTTTCCGAAGGCAGTGGAGGCGCTCGCAAAGGAGAAGGCGACCGGCGCCGCCTCGCTCCAGGACTTCGTGAAGAAGCTCGCCAGGCCGCGCGCGGTATGGCTGATGGTGCCCGCCGCCGTGGTCGACAAGACCGTCGCCGACCTCGTGCCGCTCCTCGAGCCGGGCGACATCCTGATCGACGGCGGCAACTCGTACTACGTCGACGACATCCGGCGCGCGAAGGCGCTCGCGCCTAAGGGCATTCACTACGTCGACGTCGGGACGAGCGGGGGCGTGTGGGGCCTCGAGCGCGGCTTCTGCATGATGATCGGCGGCGAGGAGGCGGTGGTGAAGCACCTCGATCCGATCCTCGCGCAGCTTGCCCCCGGCATCGGCACGATCGAACGCACTCCGGGGCGCGAGAAGTCGAAGGGCACGGCGGAGCAGGGCTATCTTCACTGCGGGCCGAACGGCGCCGGCCACTTCGTGAAGATGGTCCACAACGGCATCGAGTACGGGATCATGGCGGCGTACGCCGAGGGGCTCGGGATCCTGCGCGCCGCCAACGTCGGGAAGAAGGCGCACGAGGTCGACGCCGAAACGGCGCCGCTCCGCGATCCCGAGCACTACCAGTACGACCTCAACCTCCCCGATGTCGCGGAGCTGTGGCGGCGCGGGAGCGTGATCTCGTCGTGGCTGCTCGATCTCACGGCGACCGCGCTCCTGAAGGACCCCGCGCTCGCGAACTTCGCCGGACGCGTATCGGACTCGGGCGAAGGCCGCTGGACGATCAAGGCGGCGATCGACGAGGGCCAGCCGGCACCGGTGCTCACCACCGCGCTCTACGAGCGGTTCAGCTCGCGCGGCGAGGCCGACTTCCAGGCGAGGATCCTCTCGGCGATGCGCTACGAGTTCGGCGGGCACCTCGAGAAGCCGGCCGGCAAGTGACCGTCGCGGGAAGAGGATCACCATGAGCGAACCCCGTTCCGACGCGCTCGTCTTCTTCGGCGCGACCGGCGACCTCGCCTACAAGAAGATCTTCCCGTCGCTGCAGGCGATGGTGAAGCGCGGCCACTTCGATGTGCCGGTGATCGGGGTGGCGAAGGCCGGCTGGAACCTCGACCAGCTGAAGGCCCGGGCCCGCGACAGCCTCGAGAAGCACGGCGGGCTGGACGCGGCCGCGTTCGAGAAGCTCTCGGGCCTGTTGCGCTACGTCGACGGCGACTACGCCGACCCGGCCACGTTCCAGGCGCTGCGGAACTCCCTCGGCACGGCGCAGCGCCCGGCGCACTACCTCGCCATCCCGCCCGTGCTGTTCGGGAAGGTCGTCGAGCAGCTCGCCGCCTCGGGTTGCACCGCGGGCGCCCGGGTGGTCGTGGAGAAGCCGTTCGGCCACGATCTCGAGTCGGCGCGGCGGCTGAACGCGATCCTCCTCAAGACGTTCGACGAGGACCACATCTTCCGCATCGACCACTACCTCGGCAAGCGGCCGGTGCACAACTTGGTGTTCTTCCGCTTCGCCAACGCCTTCTTCGAGTCGTTCTGGAACCGCAAGTTCGTGAAGAGCGTGCAGATCACCATGGCGGAGAGCTTCGGCATCCAGGGTCGCGGCGCCTTCTACGACCAGACCGGGACCGTGCGCGACGTGGTCCAGAACCATCTCTTCCAGGTGCTCGCGAACCTCTGCATGGAGCCGCCGGCGCGAAACGACAGCGAGTCGCTGCGCGACGAGAAGGTCAAGGTGCTGAAATCGATCCCGCCGGTCGAGGCGCAGAACATCGTGCGCGGCCAGTTCCGTGGCTATCTCGACGAGCCCGGCGTGGCGAAGGACTCGCGGGTGGAGACGTTCGCGGCGTTGCGGCTGGACATCGACTCGTGGCGCTGGCAGGGCGTGCCGTTCTACATCCGCGCCGGGAAGTCGCTGCCGGTGACCTGCACCGAGCTCGTGGTGCGCCTGCGCCGGGCGCCGAAGATCTTCCCGACGCGCTCCGGCGTGCCGAACCACGTCCGCTTCCGCATCAGCCCGGACACGACCATCGCGCTCGGGACCACGGTGATGGACGATCAGGACAGCATGATCGGCGAACAGATCGAGCTCGTCGCTAGCCAGCGGCCCGGCCCGGCCGAGATGGATGCCTATGAGCGCGTCCTCGGCGATGCGATGATCGGCGACCGCTCGCTCTTCGCGCGCGAGGACTACGTCGAGGAGGCGTGGCGCATCGTCGACCCGGTGCTCAAGGCGGGCACGCCGGTCTACGCATACGAGCCGGGCACCTGGGGGCCCAAGGAAGCGGGCGAGGCGGTCACGCCGCGAGGGGGCTGGCAGACCCCGGTCGTCGCGCGGTCGGCGCCCCGATGAAGCTCGACGTCCTCGCCGACGACGACGCGGTCGCGCGGGCGGGAGCCGCGTTCATAGCGGGCGAGGCCCGGGCCGCGGTGGCCGCGCGCGGCCGCTTCACCATCGCACTGAGCGGCGGCCGTACACCCTGGGTGATGCTGCGCGAGCTGGCCGGGACGGCGAACATGCCGTGGGCGAGCGTGCACCTCCTGCAGGTCGACGAGCGCATCGCGCCGGCGGGCGACGCCGACCGCAACCTCACGCATCTCCGCGAGAGCCTGCTCGACCGGGCGCCGCTTCGCCCGGAGCAGGTGCACGCGATGCCGGTCGAGTTTCCCGACCCGGAAGTCGCGGCCGCGCGCTACGGCGCGACCCTGCGCGAGGTCGCCGGCACGCCGCCGGTGCTCGACCTCGTCCACCTCGGCCTCGGCCCCGACGGGCACACCGCGTCGCTCGTTCCCGGCGATCCGGTGCTCGGGGTCGCCGACGCGGACGTCGCGCTGACCGGCGTCTACCAGGGCCGGCGGCGGATGACGCTGACGTACCCCGTCATCGACCGCGCGCGGCGCATCCTGTGGCTCGTGACCAGCGCCGAGAAGGCGGCGATGCTCGCGCGCCTGCGGCAGCGCGATCCCGGGATCCCCGCCGGGCGCGTGCGCCAGGACGCCGCGCTCGTCCTCGCCGATCGCGCCGCGGCGGGAGCGTAGATGGACCGGACCGCGGCCGCCCCCCGCGCGCAAGGCCGGAGCTTCCCGCTCGGCGCCGCGCCCGGTCCCGGCGGCGTCAACTTCAGCGTGTATTCGAGGCACGCTACGGCGCTCGAGCTCTGCCTCTTCGACCGCGCGGACGACGCGACGCCGGCGCGCGTGATCGAGCTCGATCCGCGAACGCATCGCACCTACCACTACTGGCATGCGTTCGTCGCGGACGTCGGGCCGGGCCAGCTCTACGCGTACCGCGCGCACGGGCCGTTCGAGCCGGACGAAGGGTTGCGCTTCGACCCGGACAAGCTGCTGCTCGATCCGTACGGAAGATGCGTGGCGCGGCCGGCGGACCGCAGCCGTGCGGCGGCGTGCCGGCCCGGGGACAACGCCGCCACGGCGCTGAAGAGCGTCGTCATCGATCCCGCCGGCTACGACTGGGAGGGCGACGCGCCGCCGCGGCGGCCGTTCGCCAGGACCGTGATTTACGAGCTGCACGTAGGCGGGTTCACCCGGCAGCCCGATTCCGGCGTCGCGGCCGCGCGGCGCGGGACCTATGCCGGCCTCATCGAGAAGATTCCCTACCTCGCGGATCTCGGGGTCACCGCGGTCGAGCTGCTGCCGGTGTTCGCGTTCGACGAGCAGGCGGCCCCGCCGGGGCGAGTGAACTACTGGGGCTACCAGCCGCTCTCGTTCTTCGCGCCGCATCCCGCCTACAGCTCGCGCGCGGACCCGTCCGGCACGCTCGACGAGTTCCGCGACCTGGTGAAGGCGCTGCACCGCGCTCGGCTGGAGGTGATCCTCGACGTCGTCTACAACCACACCGCGGAAGGCGGCGCGGACGGGCCAACGCTGTCGTTCCGGGGGCTTGCCAACGACACTTACTACATCCTCGCCGAGAACCGCGCCGAGTACGCCGACTACACCGGCTGCGGCAATACGCTGGACGCGAACGAATCGATCGTCCGGCGCCTGATCCTCGACAGCCTGCGCTACTGGGTGCGCGAGATGCACGTCGACGGGTTCCGGTTCGACCTCGCGGCGATCTTGTCGCGCGACGAGACCGGCCGCCCGATGGCTGCACCGCCGGTGCTCTGGGACATCGAGTCGGACCCGGTGCTCGCCAACGTCAAGCTGATCGCGGAGGCCTGGGACGCGGGCGGGCTCTACCAGGTCGGCAGCTTCGCCGGCGACAGCTGGAAGGAATGGAACGGGCGGTTTCGCGACGACGTGCGCGCCTTCCTCAAGGGCGACAACCGCACCGTGGGCGCGCTCGCCTGCCGGCTGATCGGCAGCCCGGACATCTACGAGCATGAGCGCCGCGAGCCGGAGCAGAGCGTCAACTTCGTCACCTGCCACGACGGCTTCACGCTGAACGACCTCGTCTCCTATAACGCCAAGCACAACGAGGCGAACGGCGAGGGGAATCGCGACGGCGCGGACGACAACCGCAGCTGGAATTGCGGCGTCGAGGGGCCCACCGACGATCCGGGCGTCGAGCGCCTGCGCAAGCGCCAGGTGAAGAACTTCCTCGCGCTGACCCTCCTCTCGGTCGGGACGCCGATGCTGCTCGCCGGCGACGAGGTGCGCCGCACCCAGCGCGGCAACAACAACGCGTACTGCCAGGACGACGAGACCTCCTGGTTCGACTGGTCGCTGCTCGCGCGGCACGAGGACGTCCACC
>Ga0335084_10000467_pt1 | contig 34248 bp, 25 predicted proteins | sample Lox_Sample_44_FD_206721 | JGI IMG/M metagenome (GOLD analysis project Ga0335084, IMG submission 206721) | Soil microbial communities from Loxahatchee National Wildlife Refuge, Florida, United States - Lox_Sample_4.4 | ecosystem: Environmental > Terrestrial > Soil > Wetlands | place: USA...
CATCGATTCCTTGAATGTTCCTCGCTTTTCCCTCCCCAATCTGTTCTAAGAGAAGAGGGAACCGGACCTCCCCTTCCCCTAAAATCACGTAGTCGACAGAAGGGCTTTGCAGAACGCCTTCCGGATCGCAACTGACATGGGCTCCTCCCATGACGACGATCTTTTTTCTATCCCCTTGCTTGATGATCCGGGCAATCTCCAGCGCCTCGCCGTGATAAGGGGTGAAAGAGGCGGAAATTCCAAAAACATCCGCCCTTGAATCCTCAATCTTTTTTCGGATCTCGGCCCAATCCATCCCGAAATGGTAATAACCGGAATAGAGCTTGAAAGGACTCAGATCATTGGAAGGATAGAAATCCTTAAGATAGGAAAGTTCTGCGGGAATGGGAATCGACGTTTTGGTTTCCGTCTGGCAATCGAGAATCTCTGCGTTGTGGCCGTTCTTCTTCAGGGAGGCAGCAACGTAAGCCAAACCAATCGGTTGGGTCCGAATGGAGGTTTGATAAAAATCCCGAACGGGCGGTTGAACGAGGAGGATCTTCATATTCCTCAGGGATAACTAAGAATGAGTATATCTGATTAGGTCGGAACCGTCCATTCTATGAATAGAAAGACAGGGTGGGAGAATTAATCTGGAAGAGATTTGAAAAGCGACCGTTTCCGAGGAATGTTTGATCATCCCTCTTCGTCACCCAGCTCGGTCGTCTGGGTCTGTTTCCTCAGCCGTCACCCCGTAGACATTATAGGACGGTGGGGTTCCCCTTTTTTCCGCCGAGATGGCAATTTCCTTGTAGTAAGGGTTGGACTTGCGATTGCGGGCAATCAGCGCCTTGACCACATCCCATCCTATCCTATTCTGTTTCGCCATTTCGGTAATTTCCTCCAGGGCCGTTCGATTATCATAGGCTCCCGATCGATAAGGCCTGGGCATAATCAGCGCGTCATAAACGTCACAGGCTGCGGCGATTTCTACCATCGGATCTTCAAGCAGGATGCCCCGGGGATATCCCGACCGATCTCTTCTTTCATGATGATCGAGGGCCACCTTGCAGGCAAGGTGTTGGATGTCCTTGTAATAATAGCTGAGCAGCACATAGCCTGCTGCGGTGTGGTGCTCCAGAAATCTCCGCTCCGTTTTGGTGAGAGGCGTCGTCTTTTTCAGGATGTGCAGCGGCACGCAGACCTTTCCAGTATCGTGGGTAGGGCCCGTCGCAGATAACCGGATACGCTCCTGGTCGTCGGGGAGCAGATCTTTTGCCAAACCCGTAGACAAGGCAAACACCATGAGCACATGGGCATAGGTGTAAAAGTCACTCGCTTTAAAATAATCGAGCGACTGCAGTATGGGAAGGGGAAAACGGGCCGTTTCTAAAAGATTCAGGAGATCATTGATCTCCCTTGGGTCTGACAAAATGGTCCTAAAGGGAGGGGCATTCAAAAAATTTAAACAGTCCTGTTTCACCGACCCATACAGAAGGAGGGAAGAGGTCCGATAAGAAGAAGTCCCGTGAGATTCGATAAGGGCATCCAGGGTCTCTTTCGTCAGAAGGGCTTTCTGAGGAAACAATAATTGGTGATCCAGGGTACGTACCGGGTATTTAAGTATCAATCCAGGCATAGAGCAACGCTTTGAGCGCTACCTTATCATTCTGGGTGAATAAATGTCAATATATTTTAGAAACTGGAGATGGCAATTTTCAAAATTTTCACCTCAGGTCCTCATGATTTCGAGAGTCCTTAAATTCTCCGGTTCGACTGAACAGGTCTGAGTTGACAGGGAACAGGTTTTTGGTCCATATTAATTGTCACGAATCGGCTTAGAGAAAGTTGTTTTATGAAAAGATGAGGAATTCAAGATCGTTTCTCAAATGGTCGGGTGATCGAGGGAATCGATGACTTTATCGTGCCATGGAAGGAAAGTATAACGGGGAGAAGGATAAGAAAGGAAATGATCATGAGGTTTAAGGTGGTACATACGTTAGTCGATTCTGCAATGACCTACGGAGAAGATCTTCTCCGTCCCCTTGGTGCCGGTATGGTCACCGGACGGTGGGTCGGTGAAGATGACCTGATCGCCAACGCGCACGATGCCGACGCCGTGATCTGTGTCAGCCCGGCTCAGAACTGGACGCCTCGTGTCCTGACAGCCCTCTCCAGATGTCGTATCGTCGCCACTCTTTCCATCGGCTATGATCGGATCTCCCTGGACACAGCCACCAAAATGGCCATCGTCGTTACCAATGTCCCCTATTATTGTATCGACGAAGTCTCTGACCAAGCCATTTCTTTTATGATGGCCCTCGGGCGAAGGTTATTCCAGATAGACCGAGCCGTTAAGGGAAAACAAGCCCACCTTACTCCGGGGAACAGGAGCGGGCTCGCTGAAATCGCATATCCGGTTTTTAGGTTACGGGGACAGACGCTGGGGATCATCGGTTTCGGGAAGATAGGAACGGCCGTCGCCCTCAAGGCTAGAGGTTTGGGGCTGAGGGTCATCGCATACGATCCCTACGTTTTTGGCGCGGTGATGCTGAGTCGTGGAGTGGAACCAGCAAGTCTAGAGGCGCTCCTTCGCCAATCAGACTTTATCAGCATAAACGCCACACTCACCGACGAGACCAAAGGGATGATCGGTTCCGAGCAGTTCAAGAAGATGAAACCCACTTGCTATTTGATCAACACAGCACGGGGAGGGATCATCCAGCAGGCTTCTCTCTTGGAAGCCCTGGAGCGGGGCCATATTGCCGGGGCGGGACTCGATGTTACGGCCAATGAACCGATCCCCGCAGACGACCCCATCCTTAAGCTGCCCAACGTCATTCTTACCGGCCACTCCGCCTGGTATTCCACGACGTCAGATTCCCCTTCCGAATACTGGCATAAGCCCATGAGCCAGGTTGTGATGGCACTGAAGGGCGAGTGGCCCACCTATGCGGTTAATCCGGAAGTCAAGCAGAAATGGCTCGAAAAATGGAGCGAGAAACCGTGAGAAAAAGATTCATCCCGTTTTTCTGACCGTGGCTGGGAATCTCAAGAAGGAAAGGTCGATCACGGATCATGATCATCGAAGGGAAAAGAAGGAAGGGATATGATTCCTGATGGATCCTTTGGATTCCTCTATCCAGTCCGTGTAGGTTCGAGTGAACGATATGATGAAGAGGCTATTCCCAAGATAATTCAAAACTCACGACTTGTTTAGGCAGTAACGGGTGACTTTGGTTCAAGGGTGACGAGGAAATTCTTTAAAAAGGCCGTATCCTCTGTACGGATGCCCACGAATCTCACTCCAGTCTGATAATCCCACGACCAATCCTTCCTCATATGAAGATCCGTCCAAACGACCTGGACGGCCGCATCGATCGTATTCAGTTCGGATTGAGAAGGAAAAAATAGTTTTAAGGCCAGATGCTGACCGATGTCCACTTCCTCTGGAAGGCTCAGAAGTAATCCTCCCTGACTGGCATTCACCGCCCGAGCGTACTTGGAGAATAATTGGGTCCTGCCATACTTAATCGGCAAATCGACATTAAATCTTGGATGTTTTCTTTTTTCTGAAGCCACTGAAGCAAGACTTTTTTCCATTGACTCCATCGGATTGCTCCTCATTTGATTTTTCCTTATGGACTGTGCGAGCAAGAATTATACCAGAACCAGATTAACCACTTCAGTTTATTAACTAATTGAATTTTAAGGTTTTATTTAAGTTATGAATAAAGATTTAGATCGTAGGTTACCCTGCTATAGAGTGACATATTGTCGGAAATAGAGTTGTTTTGGACAAATATTTGTCTTGATTTGTGAAAGCAATTGGATAAGATGTATAAGAGAAGGGCACGGAGAGGTGACCGTCGAAAGCCTTCATGATTCCAGGCGGCGCCTTGAATTTTTTGGTTTAGTGGTTAGATTAAAAATGAGAAGGAAAGGAGAAAAGAGATGATTCCACAGATCAAGAAGATCCTTTATGCCACCGACCTGAGTAAAAACTCTTCTTTTGCGTTCTTGTATGCGACCGATGTGGCAAGAAGGCATAATGCAAAGATTATCATCCTCCATGCGATTGAACCCGTTCCTGCTTATGCAGCCGCTTATACGGACATCACGGACGAAGTAAAGCGGAAGCAGCAGGAGGAGACGGGCGAGGAGATCAAAAACCGACTGGGCCAATTCTGCGAAAAGGCAGAAGCTCAAATCGGCTCGCCATGCGTTGACCTTGTATCCAAAATTCTTGTCCCCCGGGGCCATCCTCCAGATGAAATCTTGAATGCTGCGGATAAAGAAGGATGTGACGTGATCGTTCTTGGAACTCACGGGAAGGGATTTTTGGCGCATACCTTTCTAGGAAGTGTCTCCAATGCCGTATTGCATCGAACCCAAAAACCAGTTTTCATCATCCCATTGCCCTCTGAAAAGACGACCCTGGACTGGGATGGAGCGTGAGCGAATTGCATTCACATTTCCGAACGTCAAGGCAGAGTCCCAGAGGACTCTGCTTTTTTTTCAGACAGAGGACCTTTCTTTAAGACGAAAAAGAATTCAACGGAGGTCGCCCAACTCATACTGCAGAATGCCTATCAAAGTGATGGCTGCGGTCTCAGTTCTCAAAATGCGCTGTCCCAATTTGACGGGGATAAACCTTTTCTCTCTGGCCAGCTCCACTTCACCCTCGGTAAAACCCCCTTCCGGCCCAACCATGGCATAAATCTTTTGAGTGGGATGTTGTCTCAAGACACTCTGGAGATGCCTACCATTCTTCTCCCAAAGGAGAATCCTCAATCCATCGTCATTCCAGCCCTCCAATACCTCCCGTAAAGGTCGGCATTCTCCGATATAAGGAACCTTCGCTCTTCTCGATTGCTGGACCGCTTTCAAAGCGATGAACTGCCACCGGTGGGCTTTCTTCTGTTTCCCCTCCCTCTCCCTCAAAGAAATGGACCTCTCCGATTCGAAAGGAAGGATGGCGGAGACGCCTAATTCCGTGGTCTTCTGGATGATCATCTCCATCCTCTCTTTTTCCGGAAGGCCCTGAAGAAGTACGATCTCCAGAGGGGACTCCGTGGACGAAGGAAACGAATTAAAGATAAGGATCGAAGCCTCTGTCTCGGAGAGACGGAGGACTCTTCCTCTGAAGTCCTTTCCCTCACCGTCTGTCAAGGTAACGAGACTTCCGACCCGGCCACCCTGAAAGCGAAGGGCCTCCCGAGGAGGCCCATTCACCAAAACTTCTTTGCCGAGTTCAACCTTTCGGTCGACAACAATTCTATCCATCGCAAGAGGGTTTCCCTTTTTTCTTCTTTTTTCCTCCGTTGCCCCCTTCCTCCCCTCCTTCAAATTCTTTGATCTTGGCCCCCAGTTCTCTCAACTTCTTATCGACGCGGTCATTCACCGTCCCTTCTTTGAAACGTCCGTTCTCCAAACTCTCACCCGCCTCCATCCCCGTAAGAATCTCAATTCCCCGGTCTATGGTTTTCACCGGATAGATACGGAATTTGCCCTCTTTCACCGCCTGCACCACATCCTTTCGAAGCATCAGATCGTCGATATTAAGATGGGGAATCATCACCCCCTGCTTGCCGGTCAATCCCTTCGCCCTGCACACGTCAAAGAATCCTTCAATCTTTTCGTTGACGCCGCCGATGGGCTGAATCTCTCCTTTTTGATTGACCGAGCCGGTCACGGCGATGTCCTGTCGCAGGGGGAGGCCCGAGATGCTTGAGAGCAACGCATAGATCTCGGTGGACGAAGCGCTGTCCCCTTCCACCCCGCTATAGGACTGTTCAAAGCAGAGGCTGGCACTCATGGTAATTGGTTTGTCCTGGGCATATTTTCCCCGGAGGTATCCGGTGAGAATATAGACTCCCTTGTTGTGAATGGGACCGCTCATCTCCGCTTCTCTTTCAATATTGATGATGCCTGCTTTCCCCAGCGAAGTTTTCGCAGTGATCCGGGAGGGCTTTCCAAACATGTAATCTCCGAGATTATAAACAGAAAGGCCGTTGACCTGACCCACCACCATCCCATCGGAGTCGATCAGAATCGTTCCGTCATCGATCATCTCCTGAATCTTTTCCTCGATGAGATTCACTCGGTAATTTCTCTTATCAATCGCCTGATCCACATGTCTTTCAGCAATCACATCGCTTCCTTCTTTCTCTGCCCAGTAGTTCGCCTCCCTCGCAAGGTCGGCAATCAGGTGAAAGCGTGTCGATAGCTTTTTCTGCCTCCCCGTAATCCTCACTCCCTGCTCGACCACCGCTGCAATTCCCGTTTTGTCAAAGGGTCTCAATTTGTCCTCATTGCAGATTTTTCGAATGAACGACGCATACTGTTGGATCTTATCGTCATCCTTGTTCATCACGGAATCAAAGTCTGCCTTAATTTTGAAAATCTTCTTGAAATCATCGTCCAAGCTGTACAGAAGATAATAGATTTGGGAATCCCCGATCAAAATGACCTTGGTATCACACGCAATGGGCTCTGGTTTCAGGGCAGAAGTGGAAAAAAAGTAAAAAGGGTCATAGGTCTGAATCTCGATCACCTGGTTCTTCAACGTCCTTTTCAACGCCGGCCAAACCCATGGCTCCATGAGGGCATCCAGCGCATTGAAGATTAAATAACCCCCGTTTCCTCTTAAAAAAGAGCCCGCTTTAATATGGAGGAAGTCCGTCTTCCAAATCCCCGAACGCTCAACGACCCTTTCGATCGTGCCAAAAAGGTTCCGGTAGTTGGGGGTCGTCTCGACAATGATCGGGGCTCCCTTCGTCTCCGAGTTGTCCACCAACACGTTCACCTGATATTCACTGAAAGAGTCCGCGGTTTGGGGCAAGACCAACCCCGGGATGGGAGGGGGTGTTTCTTCCTTTTCTCTGAAGCGGCCCAGGTTCGTCAAGATATCTTCCTGAACCTCGCCCAGATATTGCTGAACCTTTTCATGGTCAAACTTCTCCCGGATATCGGAAATGGAATCCTTCACCGCTGGGGAGATGACCTCGTTGTCCAGCGAGGTCAGCTCCTCCTTGATCTCCTTCTCCGATTTCCGGGTCTCTTTGAAAATATCCTCCAATTCATTCACCAGTTGGGTTTGTTTCTCCTTAAGCTTGTCCAGTTCCTCCTTCGAGAATTTGTTCTCCTCGACCATGGACTCCAACTGTTCCATGTTGACGGGGTTTCCCTCGACCAGAGGGAAGATGCCGGGGCGGGAGTAAGGCCCCATCTGAATCTGAACCAGGGCGAACCCCTCCTTATTCACCTTCTTTTCAAACTCCCGGAACATCTCCGCTTGTTTGTTCCGGAATTTTTCAACCACCTCTTTCTTTTTATTGAGATAGGTCTCGTTCTCAAACATCAAAGGGATTTTCTTTTTCAGGGTCTCGATCAGATTCTCCATCTCTTTTTTGAACGCATTTCCCTGTCCCGGAGGAAGGCTAAGCATATGAGGCATGTCCGGGTTTTTGAAGTTGTTAACGTAGCAAAAGTCGTTGGGGATCTTTCCCTGGACGTTTAATTCTTCCAAAATGCATTTGATCGTGGTGAAACGTCCCGTCCCCGTCAGGCCCGTGACAAAGATATTGTACCCCACGCTATGGATGTTCAGTCCCAGCCGGATCGCCTCCTGGGCCCGCTCCTGGCCAATCACTTCTTCACAGGCCTGAATGGCTTGAGTGGTCTCAAAGGGTAATGCCTCTGGGTCACAACGCCACCTTAATTTTTCAACGGGAACTTCTTCGTAGGTTTTATTCGGCATAGATCCCCCCTTCTTAAGTTGAGTTGCACTTTGTACAATTTTTAATTTTCTACCAGAACGAGAGAAAAGTCAACGAGGTTTTAATACTTTGGTGCCTTCCCGTTTCTTATTCTGCTTAGACAAGAGTGATCGACGCAGAAAGGTGAGCTTCCGAATGTTTAGGATGCGGCCATGATCGGAGGTGGCGGAGAAGCTCAAATGACAAGAATCAAAATCCTCATGTCAAAGTCCAAAACGAAAAACATTTTGACATTCTCAGTCAAGCACGGATTCGATCGCTGAGCTTTGGGATTGAATAATTCTTTGAGGTTTGAGTTTTGGATTTTAGACTTCTTAGATGCCTTCTTTGGCGAGGTTCTGTATTAATTCTCTGCTTTTCTCCGATACCTTTTTGGGGATCCTGACGATTACCTTCACATACTCGTCTCCCTTGCCTTCTCCCTGGAAATGGGGCATACCCAGGCCCTTCAGCCGCATCTTGGTATGGCTCTGGGTCCCCGGAGGAACCTTTACTTTCTTCGTCCCCTCTAGAGTGGGAACTTCAACCGTCGTCCCCAAGACGGCGTCCGAGAAATTGATTTCTTTCTCCACGATGAGATCGTCTCCTTCCCGACTGAAGACGGGGTGTTCTCCAACGGACACTTGAAGGTAGAGGTCACCCGGAGGGCCTCCGTTTCTCCCTTCCATCCCCTTTCCAGCGAGTCGGAGCTTCTTTCCCGTAGGGATCCCTCGCGGAATCCTCACGGAAACTTCCTCAATTCTGCCATTTTTCCGGTAGGAAACCCTCTTTTCCCCCCCGGCGGCAGCTTCTTCCAAAGAAATGGGGATCTCATAGACGATGTCTTCTCCACGCTGGGGCATTCGACCCGCGTCCTGATAACCTCCTTGTTTGCCGAAAAGGTCTCCAAAGTCAAAACCCCCTCGGCCCCCAAATCTGAATTCCCGTCTTCCCCTGGACCCAAAGAGGCCGGATAAAATCTCATCAAAATCAAATCCCCTGAAGATGTCCTCTTGACTAAACCGCTGATGAAATCCCTCCGCGCCGAAGGTGTCGTACTGTTTCCGCTTCTCCTTATCGCTCAGGACGGCATAAGCCTCATTGATCTCCTTGAAACGTTCCTCGGCCTCTTTCTTGTTTGGATTTCGATCGGGATGATACTTCATTGCCAGCTTCCGGTAAGCCCGTTTGATCTCGTCATCGCTGGCGCCCTTGGCCACGCCCAAAATGTTGTAATAATCTCTCGTTGCCATTATTCCTTATCCTCAACCCTCGGGTCTGATTGCCGTCGATAGAGCTCGCGAATTGTTCGGTTGAGGTATCCCTCCGGATCATCCACCGTTTCCCGGGTGACCATAAACTCCTTTTGACTCGTCTTATCCCGGATCAATTCAAAACCGTACTCAAAGTCCTTTGAAAGCTTGGAGAAGAACGCAGCTCCCTTCCCTTCCTCCTTCAGGAGGATCTCCGTGACCCGGTGAATGGCCTCCTCGCTAAATTGAAGATCAATTCCCGTCCGTCGCTGAAAATCTCTCTCGAACTCTTCCACCTTTCGCTGAACCTCTACCACTTCTTCGGAAACGGTGTTGACATCAAACCCTCTTTCAATCATCCGATTGACGATGAGATCGATCCGACCCTCCCGGAAGACAATTCCATGACGTTTCTTAAATTCTGCCTCTTTGCCCACAATCGATTCTTTTAAGGCCGCTTTCTCCTTTGAGAGAAGGGCTTCAAATTTCTCCAGCATCTCCGGATCGGCGGGATCGTCCAGCAATCGTCCTAAGGCCTGCTCCGGATTTTCCACCACCCCTCGTGTGACGACAAACTTCTGGATATCGGTGGAAGGCAGTCGTTTTTCAAATTTAATAAGAATCTTTTCGACCGCGCTGACCAGGCCCCTGGCACCCGTCTTTTCTTCATACGCCTTGACGGCCAGTTCGTGAAGGGCTTCGTCTTCAAACTGAATGTCGATGCCGTAGGATTTGAAATCTTTCTTCTTTCCGAGGATGATGGGGCTGTTCGGATTTTTCAGAATGGCATAGAGGTCATCGACCTCCAGTTTTTCAAAGACCGTGGTTACCGGCAGCCGTCCGATGAATTCCGATTCGAACCCGTAGGCGATCAAGTCCTCTGCCTTGACCTGTTTCAGATATTCCGCCCGCTCGTCCTTCGAACGGATCTCGGCCCCAAAGCCAATCTCTTCTCGGTTCAAACGCTTCTTGACGAGCTCCTCCAAACCATTGAAGGCTCCGCTCATGATAAACAGGATATTCTTGGTATTGAGGGCCCGTTTTTCCCTCTTGCCCGTCTTCCGGTAATGTTCGATCGCCTCCAGCTGAGAGATCGGGTCATGGGGAACTTTAAGGTCCACCTCTGTCTCTTCCATAGGCTTGAGCAGAGCCCGTTGGACCCCTGTCCTCGACACGTCCGGACCGATGAGATTATTCGACGAGGCAATCTTGTCGATCTCATCGACGTAAATGATTCCATACTGAGCCAGATCCATGTCTCCGTTGGCTTCGTAAACGAGGTCTCGAACGAGATCCTCCACATCGCCGCCGACATACCCCGTCTCGCTGAACTTGGTCGCATCCCCCTTCACAAAAGGGACTCCGATCTTCTTGGCAATCAATTTGATCAGGTAGGTTTTCCCTACTCCGGTCGGGCCGATCATCAAAATGTTGTTCTTGATATGGCCCACCCCTTCGTATCGATTTCGCCCTCGGGTCATTTCAGTGAACTTGATCCGATTAAAGTGGGTGCAGATTTTGGTCGCCAGGATCTCTTTGGCCTCATTCTGTCGAATGATGTAATCATTCAGAAATGCTTCCAGTTCCTCCGGTTTCAGGTCGAAATGAATCTTCTTTTTTCCCTCCCCCAGCTCTTTTTCCTCTTTCGAAACTTCCTCCGCCTCGGGCTTCGGGAAAAGCATGGGCACCACCAGTCGAATCCGGTCTCCGTACTTCTTCCCCAGGTATTCGTTCAACTCCTTCTCCAGATCTTTCTGGTCCGGAACCTTTGAGTCAGAATCCTTCATCGATATCAAACTCCTTTTTCTCAAATTGCTCAAATTAATATAACCATTATGTCCGTTTTTTTCAACTTCTGGATGGAGGGGGCTCTGGGTTAGACAAGGGTTCAATGAAGGGTGGAAGAGGGTCAAATGAAATGGACGGTTCTCAGTCTATCTCCCTCCCAACGAAAACGGCGTCTTCTCCGTTTCCGATAGACTTTCCGGTCCTGTAGGATGGCGCCGACCAAGAGGGGAAGGGCGACGGTTGCGTCCATGTAGACGGCTGCATGGCTTGACCTTTTTTCAATTTTTCCCCAAGACTTTGCTTCTTCGAACGTACAGCCGGAGAGCCCTCCCCATTTCGGGTCATCCGTGGTGATTTGAAAGGCGTACCGATGGCCGCTTTCTTTTTGGAACAGGAGATCCGTGACGGGTCCCAGCTGTTGAATATAGTTCTTGGGAACGCCTCCCCCGATGTAGATCGCTCCGGTGACGGAAGCCATTTTCTTTATTTGGGCGATCTCGAAGTTGTCCCGAATCTGGTCGATCACGAAGCCTTCCGAGGAGATCTTTCTCTGAAGATGAAGAAAGGTGAGGCCAATCCCGATGGAACTGTCGCTCAGGGCAGGGATAAAGATGGGGACCCCATGTCGGAAAGCGGTCCGGAGGATCGACCCCTCATCTTTAAGGGTGCTCCCTAAAACCTCCAAATATCGCCTTGAGGAAGTCACCCGCTCCTCCAACTTTGCTGGAAGGTTTGAGAGAAGGTGAATCACCCGGTTGATTTCATCGTCATCCATCAGCGCATCATAAACCCGTACGATACGATCCCTTCGGAGATCATCATCGTTTCCTTCCCCCACCCTAACATAATGCCTGTATCCAAAATTCTCGAAGAGATCGTGAAAGATGTTGGCTCCGGTGGAAACCACCACATCGATCAATTTCATCTCGATCATGTCTCGTACGACCTTGCGCATCCCGCCCGGGATCATTGCCCCGGACAACCCTAGAAAGATAATACAGGCAGGATCGTTGAGCATCTTTCGAAAAACCTCAAAACACCTAAAGAGGTTTCGACTTTGAAAAGAAGTGTGCTCGAAGGCTTGGACCAGATCGAGAAGGCATTTGGTCTCTTTGAGGTTTAAGTGCCGAACGGGTTGGTGAAGGAGTTTGGATTTCCTTTTTTGCATCTTTCTCCCCGGGACACCGGATGCGCCTCTCCTCCCCAAGACAGGTTTCCGGCGTCGACGAAGAATTTCCGCGGAAATTATCAAATAAAAATAGAGAAGTCAAGGAAAATGATATCACCTTTTGTCCCAAATTGCTTGACATTTGGGATGAAATGAGATAATTACATTGGCTTGAGAAAGCATAAGGATATCCTTTAGAAAGGTTGAACCCTCCTATGGAGAAGACGCCAATCCGAATTGCCATTGTGGGCGTAGGAAATTGTGCGAGCGCCCTCGTTCAGGGAATTGAATTCTACCGAGAAAATAGCCGGAAGAACCCGAAATCTGAATCCCTTGGCTTAATGCACCTGGATATCGGGGGCTACAAACCTTGGGATATCGAAGTGGGTGCAGCCTTCGATATCGACCGGAGAAAGGTGGGGAAACCCCTCAAAGATGCTATTTTCGCCAAGCCGAATTGCACCAAGATTATTTCTCCGAACCTCAATGATTCTGCCGTGACGGTGTCCATGGGAGAAGTGTTGGATGGCGTTTCGGAGCACATGAAGGATTATCCGGAAGACCGGATCTTCCTCGTCGCCGACGAAAAACCTTCCAACGTGGAAAAGGTCCTCAAGGATTCTGGAGTAGAGATTCTCCTCAACTACCTTCCCGTCGGCTCGGATCGGGCAACGCAGTTCTATGCCGAAGCCTGTTTAAGCGCAGGGGTAAGTTTAATCAATTGCATGCCCAGCTTCATCGTCTCCGATCCTCGGTGGGCAAGACGGTTTGAAGAAAAAGGCATTCCCGCCGTAGGAGACGATGTCAAGTCCCAGATGGGAGCGACCATCATCCATCGGGTTTTGGCCAAACTCTTTGAAGACCGGGGGGTACGGTTGGACCGAACCTACCAAATCAATACGGGCGGGAATACCGACTTCCTCAATATGCTCAATCGAAGTCGTCTGAAGAATAAGCGGATCTCCAAAACGGAAGCCATTCAATCTCAGCTGGGTGTTCCACTCGACCCGGAAAACATTCATATCGGTCCTTCCGACTATGTCCCCTGGCAGAATGACAACAAGGTCTGTTTTCTCCGGATGGAAGGAAGAGGATTCGGAGAAGTGACCCTCAACCTGGAATTAAGGCTTTCGGTCGAGGACTCTCCCAACAGTGGGGGGATGACGATTGACGCCATCCGATGTTGCAAAATCGCCCGCGAACGGGGCGTGGGAGGGCCTCTCCTTTCAATCTCCGCCTATGCGATGAAACATCCCCTGACCCAATTCCCCGACAATGAGGCGAAGGTCATGGTGGAGGAATTTATCGAGGGGAAGCGGGCGCGCTGATTTCTCTCTCTTTCATCCATCGCTCCAGATAAGAGGTCGCTTCTCTCCTGGGGCCCGGGATCCCCTTAAAAAATCCGATCATCCTCTTTAAGTCTGCTCCGAAGTACCGGTAGAGGGCTTGAAAATCGTCGAGGCGACGAATATATCGACGGTAGGCTAAGAGCACCGCGTTATTGATCTCCACATTCTCAAAATTCTTATAGCTCTCTGTTTCGAAAGAGGTCATCGTCTCCTTAAAATCCTCTTTGAGCCGACGAAAGAGTACCTCTCTCTCCCTTAATTTCTCATCCCTTGGAATCTCCTTCGCGTAGAAATCGGACAGCTGTTGACAGGCTTGATTGATCCATCGAGAAAAAATGAGGTCATCCTCCTGGCAGTGGATGGCCTCGATCACTTCCTTGGACCCTCCCCCATACGTCTCGGTCAAAAAATCGATTGCCCCCTGATTCCCGACAAACGTGGCGATCTGCTCATTCAAATCGGTCTGCCCTTTAAAGTAGACCGTCGCGTGGGTCATCTCGTGGAGGATGAGATCAGCCAGGGTCACCTTATCCCATCGCAGCATGGATGAAAAGATGGGGTCTTTCAGCCATCCGAGTGTGCTGTAGGCACCCGCTTGCTGGACAAAGGTGTCGTACCCTTTCATTTCGAGACAGCGTTTCTCCTCTAAAACATCCTTTTCGGCAAAAAAACCTTTATAGGGGACCTTACCCGTAATGGGAAAGTCCCAGCGATAAGGCTGGAGACAGTCTTTTTCCGAGGCCGTGATGATGCGTAGGACAGGACCTTTGACTTCAAAATATTTTGAATAACTTTTGGTCCTCGTGAGCCCTAGTCTCTCCTCTCCGTAACGTTTCACCTCTTGGATGAAGCGAATCTTCTCTTTGGCTACAGGGTCTACCCCGGGGTTCTCCAGAACCTCTTCCACCGGGACACTATGGAATGAAATCGAGGCTTGATGCCATCCCAGCTTGGAGAGGTACAGAAGGTTCCCGCAACCCGTCAAAGAAATCCCAACCCATGCGAGGAATAAGAAAAGCCTGACGGATTTCCTCATAGATTTTTCTTACAATATCCTTTGACAAGAATCAAACGTTTTTGACTTATTGGAAAGAGCGGTTGATCAATTTCTTACCGAGGACGAAGGAGTCGCTTTCCGGGCAGGTCATGGGTCATCGTTGAAAGCAGCACACCGACGAGGCCCGATGGCTCAACGTGAAGTGCTGATTTCAGTGTGTACCTGTGAGAGAAAGTTGTTTGTCCTTCCTAAACTTCTGCGAAATCATCACTACGGCTATCAATCCGAACCCAATGACATCGTACAAGGGTTCGGGATAGACCAGCGCCAAGCCTGCAATAATAAGTATGATCCGTTCATAAAAGGTTGTCTTCTTAAAAAGCCAATTTTCGACTCCACCCGCCAGGGCGGCAATCCCAACAAATGCGGTGAAGGTTGTCCAGATAACATCTATCACCGGCCCTTTGAGCAGGATACCAATACCTTTAGGATCAACGGTGAACATAAAGGGGACGATAAAGGCGGGCAGCGTATATTTCCATGCATACATCGTTGTCTTGTATGGATTCCCTCCGGTCAAGGCCGCCGCCGCAAAGGGTGAGAGGGCGGTGGGAGGAGAGACTTCCGAAAGGATCGCATAGTAGAAGACAAACATATGGGCGGCAAAATCAGGAACCCCCAACTGAATCAATGCCGGCGCACAGATGACAACAGAAATGATGTAGGAAGCGGTGACTGGAACAGCCAGTCCAATGATCCAGACGATGATCGCCGTGTAGATCGTCGTCAAGAGGAGACTCCCTCCGGCATAAGCAAGAATAATCGAACTGAACTTTAATCCAAGACCTGTCAAAGTCACGACTCCGACAATGATTCCAGCGGCAGCGCAGGTCGCCGCCACGCTCAACACTCCGATCGAACCTCCTCTCAAGGCCCTCACCAATTTCTTAGGTGTCAGGGCCGTGTCTTTCCGGATGAAACTGACTGCAAAGGTAATGATCGTTGACCAAAAAACGGCCATGATGGGCGTGAAGCCGATGAGCATAATGATAACGATGGCTACAAGAGAGGTGAAGTGAAATCCATAAAGGTAGGTGAGCTGCCATAGACTATACCTTTTATCGAAGGCAACTTCTTTCACCCCAATCTTTTTGGCATCCAGCTCTACCATTAAAAAGATAGACCAATAGTAAAGACACGTCGGGATGCAGGCCATGACAATCACGTCTAAATAAGAGATCTTCAAGAATTCAGCGATCAGAAAGGCGGCGGCTCCCAGGACGGGGGGAGAAAGGATCGCCCCAATCCCTCCGGCCGAGAGGAGTCCTCCTGCCGCATCCTTGCTATAGCCTGCCTTGGCCAACATGGGGTAAGCGACTGCTCCCAATGTGACCGTAGTGGCCACTCCACTTCCCGAGGGCCCTCCGAGGAGAAAAGAAGCCAGTGTTACCGTTCGGCCCGCGCTGGTGGGTTTTCCGCCCATGGCCGCGAAAGAAAAATCGATAAAGAACTTTCCTGCTCCAGAGAGTTCCAAAAAGGCCCCCCAGATCGTGAAGAGGATGATAAAGGTGGAGGAGACATCGATCGGAACACCAAATATCCCCTCCAGGGTCATATACATATGCCCCACAACCCGATCAATACCGTATCCCCGATGGGTCCAGGGCGAAGGGAGCATCGGCCCGATGAATGCGTAAACGAGAAAGGCGAGCACGACTCCCGGCATGATCAGCCCGCTCGTTCTCCGGGTCGCTTCTAAGACCAAGAGAATCAACAGGATTCCAAAAAATATATCCCAAGAATTCGGCACCACGGAGCGATAAATAAATTGGTCAAAATCAATCAGCATATAAACAATGGTGGCAATGCCGAGAAGGGCAAGGATATAGTCATACCAGATAATTCTGTTTTTAAACCGCTTGAAGGAGGGGAAAACCAAGAAGGAGAGAAAGAGGACGAACATGACATGGATCCCCCTCAACACTTGCGTCATGATCACCCCGATGGCCGCATAGAGGTGAACCAGGGACATCACCACAGCGACAACGGTAATGAAGACATCCATCCTTCCGGTCAGTCGCCGGGAAGGCCCTTCTTCCTCTTCGATGTATTTTTCGGCTTCCTTAAGGGCTTCCTCCGAAATGACCACTTCCTGATCGTTTCTCTTCTTCTCTTCTTCCAAGTTTTCCCCTCACACGTGCTCTAGTGATATGTCCAGATCACCGAGAAAAGATATTTTCCGAGAGCGAGAGATTCCACTTTTAACTGAACCCGGTCTCCTTTTTCTCCAATTTCGCTCAAATAAATTCTTCTGCCCTTCACGATGAGCCCCTGCCCTTCTCCCATTCCCCTCTTGATCAGAAGGACCGCACCCAATTTCAGATTCATGGCATGAAATTCCTTCGACTCTTGAAATCCATAATACTCCATGACGGCCGGGCTTTTGGTTCTCACCCCTTTCAGGACAATGGCCTCATGATCCACCTCGAAGTCTTCCACGACCGGTTCGCGATAGATCGAATGAATATAGAACTGAGAAAAGGGCTCCGCGGGGCCAATCCGAATATGGATCGTCTTTTGGCTTTCCATGTTCTCAATGTGAAGGAGGGTCACTTTTTGAAAGATAAGAACCCCTCCTGCCATCATCCCCATTCCGATCAGGAACAGGAGGGGTACAATCCTACGTTTCAACTATTTCACCTGAATCCCCTTCTCCGCAAAATACCGAACTGCTCCCGGATGGAAGGGGATGGGAGAACCCCCGCCGGCCTGGGACTCTGGAGATAGGTGTCTCGCATCTCCGTGGGATGCGACCAACTCAGTTTTATGGTCAAACAGAGTTTTCAAAATGTCATAGGCCACATCCTCCTTCATCTTTTCATTGCAAATCAAAAGATTCCAAACCACGGCAATGGGAACATCCGTGTCCTGTCCGCGGTAGGTTTTGGCAGGGATCACTCCTTTGACATAGAGAGGCCCGTACTTCTCCCTCATCTTTGGAACCGCATCCCCGCTATTCAGAAGTTTTATCTTCACTCCCGGAGTTGCCCCCAAATCGGTGATCGCGGCAGTAGGAAGACCTCCAACCCAGAAGAAGGCATCGATTTTGCCGTCCTTTAATGCACCCGCTGATTCAGAGACGCCCAATTTATCTCTCGTCATGTCTTTATTCGGGTCCAGTCCGTTGGCTTCGATGACTCTCAGACCCATGACTTCTGTACCACTCCCCGGAGCACCGGTTGACACTCTTTTCCCTTTCAAATCCGAAACCTTATCAATCCCTTTGCCTTCTACTGTCACGATATGCATGTTGTTCGGATAGAGCACCGCCAATGTCCTTAGAGCAACCTTCTCCTTAAATTGGGCCCTCCCCATGTAGGCATCCCATCCCGTATCTGCCATGATGAATGCCAATTCGGCTTTTTGCTTTCCTACTAGAAGGCAATTATCAACCGAAGCGGTGGTCACCTCTGCGGTTGCCTCCAAATAGGAGATGTATTTAGAGAGAATATTGGCCATCCCTCCACCCATCGGATAATAGACGCCTCCGGTTCCGCCGGTGGCGATCGATATTCGGACCGTCTTCTGCGCCCAGGCTGAAGAAAAGGAAAAGACCAAAAGCGAGATAATTGCGAATAGAAATAGCCGTCGCATAAAAACCTCCTTTCAAGAAAAGTGAATGATTCATTCTTATATTAAATCCGTCTTCGGTTGTCAACAAGGACTCTAAAAAAATCGCTGGAGGGGAGGAGGGGCGGGCGAGGTGGAAGAGGATAGCCCATCGTGACGGGATGGCCGGTGAGCTTCACCCCTGGGCTTGCTCGACATGCGTCACGTGGAGTTCTCCTTTGACAACACGGTAACAAGTATGCTTCGTCCAATTGCTGTCGTCCTGATCCGGAAAATCCTTCCGGAAGAAGGCACCTCTGCTTTCCGTCCGAAGCAGGCTTCCCCTCAAGATCGCTTTGAGAAGGAGTGCCACATTTTCTAAGTCTCTCCTTCTGAAGAGGTCCTTCAGGGTGGCAGGATAAACCTCTTCGATTTTTCTCTCGAGGATCGCCAACCGATCCAGTCCCTCCTTCAAGGACTCTTCCGCTCGTTCGGGACCGGCATATTTCCAGGCCAGATCCTTCAACTCCTTCAGCAGGTTTCTCGGCGGGTCGAAGGTCCCTCTTCTTTTTCTCAGATAAGATTGGACCTTTCGGTCCCATTTTTTCATAAAGCTTTCGGAGAAGAAATGGGACGGCCCTTTCTGAAGGACATATTCTGCTGCCGAATAACCACTGATGACTCCGAACACAGCACTTTCGGTTAACGCATTGCCTCCAAGTCGATTTGCGCCATGGATTCCCCAGACGACTTCCCCTGCCGCAAAGAGGCCCGGGAGAGACGTTTTTCCCTTTTCATCGATCTCCACTCCTCCCATGAAGAAATGGACTGCCGGGGAGACCAGAAAGGCACGTTCCTGAAAAGGATACTTTGACTTCCTGAGAAAATTGAGTGGATAACGCTCCCAATCTTCCCTCTGGACCCGAGTCAGATCAAAAAAGACATCCCCGCGCTGAGAGGCTTGGTAGAGGGCAATGGAGAAACGATCGCGTTGCGTAATGACCGCCTGGTTCAAATCTCGCCCTAGGTTTAACTTCTCCAGGAGATCCTCCCCTGTTTCGTCGAGCAACCTCGCTTCCTTTGGATACGGAGGATAAAGGAGAAGACAAGAGAGCCTCGGTTCTCCCAAAACAAGAGGGTAAAATTGAACGAATTCCAAGTCCAGGGTAGGGAGGCCCGCTCGGAGGGCCAACGTGTACCCGTCTCCGAGGATGGTCTTCTGGTTGTCATTTCTGCGATAAATGGCGCCTGCTCCCCCGGCGGATAGGATGACTGCTCCGGAATGAATCAAACAGGGTTTCCCGTCGTTCAAGAACCCGAATGCTCCCCGCACTTCCCCATCTTCCACGAGCAAATCAAAAACGACTAAACCGGGAATTAGCTTGACGGAGCTGTTTTTCAGTCTTTCTACCAGAGGTTTGATGAGGAGACATCCGGGAAGCTGGGAGGAACCTTCCGGTCGGTCCACGACATACCCCGTCCTCTTCTCAAGGATGGGGATTCCATAATCTTCCAACTTTCTGATGGCCTCCGGACCTTTCTCGACAAGGGTCTTCACCCGTCTGACCTCGTTCAGCCCCCTTCCAGCTTCCAGGGTCGCCCGGAGATGATCTTCTTTGGAGAAGTGTGAGTTTGAAGCGGTGAAGGCGCCATTGGCTAATGAAGTATTCGTCCCCATTCCAATGGCAAATTTCCCTACCACAAGAGCCTGAAGCCCTGCTTTTTCCGCTTCCAGGGCGGAAAGAAGGCCAGCCAGGCCACTCCCGATAACAAGGACATCGGTGGTGAGTGCTTCCATAGATAGACCCGCGGATTGCAGGTCAGACAGGGTGAATAAAACCTAAGCCCGTTTTTTAGGCCTCATGGGCTTCTCACAGCAGATGATGTCGCACGTATCGATACACCCGCACACTTCATCCACTGTCACCGCCAGACCGCATACGCCGCACTTATAAGCATCACCCTTCTTCACCCTCTTCTTCACAACACCCTTTTTCGTCACTTTTTTTGCCGGTTTCTTTGCTGCCATGACGTTCTCCTTTCGCATTCCATCCCTTTCGGGTATTTTTAGCTCTTATCCATGGATTCCAGCTCAAACTTGATATGCCCGATGGGGAGCTCCAGCTCCATCAGGATGGGAGTTTTTCTCTCATCCGCAGTGTACCAGATCCGGATTCTTCCCTCCTTATCTCCAAAGGTTGAAAACGGGGTGCTGGACTCAAGGCAAACCGTGTCAACCTCTCCATACATCACCGATTTCACCTTCTCCTTTTTTGAATAAAAGACCATCTCCCGTAACTTTACCCCGTCGAAAATGGACATGGAAATGCTGTGTCCGGGTTGAATCTCTTCTTTCAAATAACATTTTGCAAACATCGAAAGGGGGTCATGGGCCTCGGATGAAACGGGAATCTCCTGCTTCTCCTTCTCCTCTCCCCTCTCGGCCACTACTTTTTTATTCGCAAAATCAAACGTGAATGTTTGAGAATAGTTCTTTTTCTCAACGAGAAGCCCCTCCTGGTCAATTTTCTTGACGTATCGAACAGGAGAGCAGGTCGCCGCTTGTACGGTCGAGACGAATCGGTTGTTCATCCTGAATAAGAACCCAAACGGGACCGTGCTCACCGAGGCATCGATGCGGTAAACGGGTGTGCCCTGTTCGGAAGATCCATTCTCAATCTTAATGGAAGCCTTGAGGATGGGAATGCCGAACTTCTTTGCCGTATATAAGAAAGTCTTTCCCGGCCCGGGTCGGTGTTCAGGAATCTGGTTCCGTTCTTCACCATAGGCGAAGCGTCCCCCCCCAGAAGCGACTCCAACGCAAAGAAGAATTCCAATTCCCAGCTTCCATCCGCCCGGTCTCATATTCCTCAACCCATTCTTGAATAAGATTATTTTAAACTATCTCTTCCTTCGGATTCAAATATTTTTTCAGGGCTTACCGTTGCCTTGACAGGTCAAATCCATATGTGCTACCCATGGAGCAACATTTGAAACCATCCCAGGGCCCAAGCGATGCGGATTGCATCTCTTCAGTTGAAAGTCGTCGAGGAATCAAAAGATAAATCCTTGGAACATGCGACCCGGATGATTCGCCAATGCCGGAGTGCAAATCTTATCCTCTTGCCGGAGCTCTGGAATATTGGATTTATGAGTTTCGATCGTTACCGGGAGGAGGCCGAAACTCAAGAGGGTCCCACCTTAACCCTGCTTCGCACCTTGGCCAAGGAACTTTCCTGCCATCTTTTTACCGGAAGTTTCGTCGAGGAGAGAGGGGATCAATTCTACAATTCCAGCTTTCTGTTAAACCCCAAAGGAGAGATCCTCGGAAGCTATCAGAAGATTCACCTTTTCACCTATCAGTCTGAGGAAGCGGAGATTTTGACTCCTGGGACATCCCTCACCGTGATCCCCACCGAATTCGGAAACTTTGGACTGGCCACCTGCTATGACTTAAGATTTCCAGAGTTGTTCAGGAAGATGCTCGATCGAGAGGCCGAATTCTTTCTGATCGCCTCTGCCTGGCCCGCTTCTCGGCTGGAACACTGGCTCCTCCTCAATCGAACGAGAGCGCTGGAGAATCTCTCCTATCTCATCTCATCGAATTGCGTCGGAATCAACCGGGGGACACCTTTTGCCGGTCATAGCCTGGTCGTCGATCCCATGGGTGAAATTGTTGCCGCAAGCCATGATGAGGAATGCGTCGTCTGGGGAGAGGTAAATCGGGAGGTCGTTCTGAGGGCACGAACAGAATTTCCCGCCCTAAAAGATCGCGTTTTTAAGACCTAGGTGATTGGACGATTGAGCTACAAGCTGGCTTACGCTTTGCTCTATGCCCTTTGCCCTATGCCCTTGTTAGCCGCAATCTGAATAACCACAGAAGCATTTGGCACACCCCTCTTCAAAGACAAGAGGTCCCCCGCACTCAGGGCATGCCCCTCTTTGAAAGACCACACTCCGTTGAAAGGACCTTCCTTCTTCTTTTTGAGGAGGTTTCGGAAGGGGGGCGCTCATTCCGGAATCGGCCTGCGGTCTCTTCTCCTTCGCTTGAAGGTGCCATTCGATGGCCTTAGCCACGGCATCCGAGCAGGAAAGGACCTTTCCTTCTCGGTACCAGACCGGAGTATGGCAGCTGATGCCCTTTAGCTGACGGATGATGTCTTCGGGTTCGATCCCGGATCGAAAAGCCAGGGAGACAAGGCGGCCGATGGCCTCGGATTGAGAAGCCACACACCCTCCCGCCTTTCCGATCTGATTAAAAATCTCAAAAAGTCTTCCTTCCTCGTCTTCGTTCACCGTCACGTAGAGGCTTCCGCAACCGGTTCGGATCTTCCGGGTGGAACCGTGAATCACATCCTGGCGAGCCTTCGGCTTCCTTTCCGTCTCGCGAGACTCCTCTTCCCCCGCCAATCGATCCACGATCGGAGAAGCCATCCCTTTATAAAGAACCTGTTGGGTTCGACTCCTATCCCGGTAGATGGTCACTCCTTTACACCCCAGCTCATAGGCCAACTTGTACACCTTGCCCACGTCATCCACGGTCGCCTCGTGCGGGAAATTGACCGTTTTGGAAACGGCATTGTCTGTGTATTTCTGGAAAGCCGCCTGCATCCGGATATGGTCCTCAGGAGTGATGTCATGAGCGGTGACAAAGAGGTTTCGGATGTTCTCCGGGACTTCTTTCACGTTCTGGATATTTCCGTTGTGAGCGATCTTCCGCATCAGCTCTTCCGAATAGAATCCTTCCTGTTTCGCCAATGTCTCAAAGTAGGGGTTGACTTCCAAAAGCTCCTTCCCCTCCAGGACGTGGCGCATGAAAGCCAGGGCAAAGATCGGCTCGATCCCCGACGAGGTTCCTGCGATAATGGAGATGGTCCCCGCAGGGGCAATGGTGGTCACGGTCGCATTCCTCATCGCATCCCAGCGGCCTTTCAGCACACTCCCTTCGAAATTAGGAAAAGAACCTCTTTTCAAAGCCAGCTCGCGCGAGGCTTCTCTCGCTTTCTTCTGGATAAAGGACATGACCTTCCCGCCGATCTCCAAGGCCTTCGGACTGTTGTAGGGAATTCCGAGGAGCACGAGAAGGTCGGCAAACCCCATCACGCCCAGCCCGATCTTTCGATTTGCCTTGGTCATTGCTTCGATCTGGGGAAGGGTGTAGCGATTCATATCGATCACGTTATCCAAGAAGTGAACCGCCTTCCCGGTGACGGAGCCCAATCTTTCCCAATCGATGGCCCCGTTCCTGACCATATTCGAAAGATTGATCGAACCCAGATTGCAGGATTCAAAAGGGAGGAGAGGTTGTTCTCCGCAGGGATTGGTGCTCTCGATCCGTCCCACTTGAGGCGTGGGGTTGTCTTGATTGATCTTGTCGATGAAGATGATTCCCGGGTCGCCGTTCTTCCAGGCAAAATAGATCATTTTTTCAAACACTTCACGGGCACTCTGAGGACGAATCACTTCGTTCGTCCTTGGATTTCGAAGAAAATACTCCTCGCCTTTTTCAACCGCCTCCATAAATTCATTGGTGGCAGCCACCGAGATGTTGAAATTGTTGAAGTGACGGTCGCCCTCTTTGCATTGGGTGAAATCGAGAATGTCGGGATGGTCGACGCGAAGGATGCCCATATTGGCCCCTCTTCTTGTCCCTCCCTGCTTAATCGTCTCTGTCGCGGTATCAAAAACGCTCATGAACGAGACAGGCCCGCTCGAAACGCCGTGCGTCGAACCCACCACATCATTTTTCGGCCTGATCCGAGAGAAAGAAAAACCTGTCCCGCCTCCGCTCTTTTGAATGAGGGCCATCTGCTTCACGGCATCGAAGATTTCGTCCATGGAATCTCCCACGGGAAGAACAAAGCAGGCGGAGAGTTGTTGAAGCTCTCGCCCCGCATTCATCAATGTGGGAGAATTGGGAAGGAAGTCCAGGGAGGCCATCAAAGAGCAGAATTCGTCCTCAAGGGGAGGAAGGTCGATGTCGGGATGATAAGCCCGGTCCGCTTGGGCCACATTCTTTGCCACGCGCCGAAAAAGCTCCTCGGGCGTCTCAACAGGATTTCCCTGTGGGTCCTTCTGAAGGTAACGTTTTTTCAGTACGGTCATCGCATTTTGCGTCAGTTGAACCATCTCCATCTTTCTTGCCTCCTCCACTAAATATATGCAGCATTAGAAACCTTACCACAATATTTTGTGTTGTCAAGGGAAATTTTTCAAGACGTACAAATTTCTGCCGGAAAGCCGTCCCCCTGAAATTGCGCCGGAGCCGTTTCCCCCGGCTCCTCCTTTTGAGGTCTTTTCAGGGACCCCTGAGCCGTCGGGCATTGAGAGAATCTGGGGGAAGCAGGGGGCAGGAGGACCAAACGCAGAACATGGGCCTAGGAGCAAGTCAACCCTTTGACTTCCCGGCTTGAAGGGCTGGGTTTGCTCAGGGGGATCCTGATCCGCGCTTTTTCACCCCGCAGAATGGGTCAACTTTTTTTCGCAGTCAAACCTTTGACCTTCCAGAAGAGATTTGAAAGATCGCAGAGCTTTCTTCCCCAGAAAGGAGTGGACGACTTTCTGGCCTCAGGATGGATAAAGCAAAAGTAGCGGCACTTGATTTTCTGCAAGACCTCCTCAAATCCACGCTCATCTCTCTCTTCGTCAAAATAATCCGGAATCCAGTATCCTAAGGAGGAGAAAGCGCTCTTGTCTCCAGAATGGTAATGGTAAAAATCCATAAAATGATTGAGCGAGGTCTTGACGCCAAATTCTTCGGGATCAAGATGCCAGGGGGATCCCGGCTCCATCTCGATCGTGAACGTGCGAATTCCTCTCACGTTCGAATATCGTTTTCGGATCATGGCCTGGAGTTCAATCGTCTGCTCGACATCGGCCTCCTTTTCAAACGGCACGCCGAGGGTGAAGAAAAGGTCACAGAAGACGCCGTTGGCCTTCATCCGATCGAGAGTCTCCAGCAACGCTTGATTCGAATAGAAGTGCCCTTTATGAACTTTCCTCAGTTGTTCCGATCCGACGTCAGGAGAAAGCGCAATCAGGGATTTGGGCCCTGGAAACGTCTCTTTAAAGGACTTGATAAACTCGTTTGTCGGAAGCCCGTAGGATTCGAAGAAACATTCCATCTTAATTTTCTCCTCCCGGATGCGAGAGAAGAGGTCGAGGAAGTATCGAGGCTTTTGGGGATAGGGATCGAAGCAAACATGGAAGGTCTCATATCCGTAAGAAACCGCTTCCCGGATGGATTGCAGAACACGCTCAATTCCTCTGAAGATCACCTTCTCTCTGCCAGTAATCGTCTCCAGGGAGGAACGACCGCCGCCACACCAGCTGCATTGAACAGGACATCCTCTCCCCACCGTGAGATGATGGATGGGCGATTTGAGGGAATACATCCAGAAATTCTTTTCCTTGGAAACTCCCTTGACATAGAAGGGCTGGCCGACATAACGGATGTAAGTGGGATGATTTCTTAACAGCGGGAAGTTGGTGAAGGAGAGGTCATTCAGGTCTTTCTCCGAGGCGACGTAGGAGAGGGAATTGACAAGAATTCTCCCCTTTCTTCTCCACGTGAGGTTGGGAACGGAGAAAAGATCATCCTTCCCTCGAAGAAGAGCGTTCGCCAGTTCCAAGACTGGAATCTCTGCCTCCCCGCGAATGATCCCGTCCACCCCGTCGAAATTCCTCATGATCTCTTCATGGAAAAAACTTGCGGTGAACCCTCCTAAAAGAATGTAGGTTTGGGGAAGAGCGGCTTTGATCTTTTTGACATGCTCCATTACATCGTAAGTCTGATGGTGCCAGTGGAGGTCCATCGCGACGATCCGAGGGGCTTTCTCCCGGAGATAGTCGATGATCGAGAAACGGGGATCCCCGATCCATTCCACTCCCAGGTGTACGACTTCGGTGGAAAACCCGTGGCGTTGGAGAAGGTCGGCCAATCCGAGGAGCCCCATGGGCAGGAAGTTGATCCAGATGAAATGACTGATCGGCCGGTAATAATTGGTCAGTTTCGGAACATGGAGAAAAATAAAATCAAGGCTGCCCATGGGGGGAATTGTAAGATGCTCTTCCCTTATATTTCAACCTCATCCAAAAATTGGCATCGGCGGTAGGCAACGGGTTCAAACCGTTTCCCACAGAAACCTGGGATTTGAAATGTCTAACGTTGGGTTTTGTGCATCTTTTTAAGGATGATCCTGCCAGCAATGAAACCCGAGAGGCTTGCGCCCACGATGCCGTGAGAGGGTCGCGTATAGTGGCCGACCTGAAAAAGACCCGGGATCGGAGTCTGGTGAGGAGGCCTGAGATTTCCGACCTGCTGCGGTGTGGAGGCCAGGCCGTACATGGCACCCAATTCATTCCCGGTATATCGCTCGAGGGTCAGGGGGGTAGCGGCTTCATAAAAGAGGAGATGATTTCTCAGGCCGGGGACGAGTTTTGATTCCAATTGGTGGAGGATTCTCTGTGAAAAATCTTCTTTGATACGGCGATAGTTTTCAAATTCCCCTCCTCCCCATTTCCCCCGGTAATGATAAGGGACATTGACCAGAACGCTCAAAATGTGTTGCCCGGGAGGGGCGAGCGAAGGGTCCAGCATCGTAGGAATGGATACCATTAGGGTTGGGTTCTGGGGAATCTCACCCTTTCTCAAGATTCCGTCCTCTTCCTCCAGATCGGAGAGAAAACGGAGATAGGTAAAATAGGGGAGGCCCATGGCCCGGAGGTCTAAATCGGTGGCGAGGTAGAGGACGAAGCAGGAAAGCGAGTATTCGAGGCGGCTCCATTTTTTCGCAAATCGCCCTCTCAATTCCACGGGGAGCATCTTGGCCGAAAGATTCGGGTTGATATTGGAAATGACGGTCGGAGCCTGATATCTTTCTCCCCCCTTGGTCTGCACCCCTTCGACCCTGCCGTTTCTCGTGAGAATCTGATCCACCTCCGCTTGAAGACGAATCTCCCCGCCGGAACGCAGGAGAGCGTTGGCCATGGCTTCTGAAATTTTCCCCATTCCGCCCTTTGGATAAAAGACGCCTTCGATCAAGGCCTTATTGATCATGACGGCGAGAAAGAGGAAAGAGAGTTTTGAAGGAGGCTCCGTGACCGGAAGGGAATGGAGAGCCATCTTGATCTCCTCTCCCTGGAAAAGGTTGTCGAGAATCGCTTTGTGACTGGAGCGATGAAACCGGACCAGGTTTCGGAAGTAGAAGGGGAAGAAAATCCTCTGGAGCGTCGTGATCTCCGAGTAGGATTCTATTTCCTCACCAATTCGCTTGACCATAGAGAGGTAGGTTTTCAACCCCTTCTCCTCTTTGGGAAAGAGGTCAAAAAGCGCTTCCGTATAAGAATGATACCCACCCGGTTGGAGATGAACCTCAAACCCAGGATAGATGTTTTGGACGTGGTGCACAGGAATAAATTCAATCTCCTGCTGAACACCGATCTCCTGAAGGATTTTATAAAATTCTCCGCCCTCGTGACACCCGCCGACAAAGGCGCCTGTGGCATCGAAGGTACACCCCCGCCTCTTGAACGAGACCACGTAGCCTCCCACCTGGTCCTCTTTTTCGAGGAGAAGCGTCTTCAACCCCTTCTTCGCAAGGAAGGCCGAAGCGGTCAACCCTCCCATTCCAGACCCAATGACGATGACATCGTATCTCTTACCGTTCTCCATCGATCTCCCCTGAAGGATTTGAAAAGGCTGGGATGACAAAACGCAGACGGATTATAACAGAATGATCGAAGAAATGTAAAAATGAGAATAAGAGGAGGGAAGCTGCCACGGCGCCGGCGTGCAAATACAGCCTTTTCCTCCATAAAATACCGGTTTCACCCTATTTACTTTTCGACGGTTTGAGGCCCATAATTGTTTATGGGGTAGATATTATCTTTTGAGATGCGTGGAGGAGAGAGACAGATCAACCTCAACAATCATCCCATCTGGACCGTGGGGTTGTGGAGGGACAAGAGATGATCCGGGTCTGTTACTACAGGGGTTGTGGGGTTATTTATGGCGAAAAAGAACCTCTCTCCGATAAACGAGAAACACACGGCCTGTGCCCCAAGCACCTTAAAGCGTCCCTCAAGGAGATCCGCGCTGAAATGAAGAAACTGATGGCAATGCCCGGGAAGTTGAATGTACTCATCGTCGAAGACAGCACCCTTTTTCGACAGCTCTTCAAAGAGAACTTACACGAACGATTTCCATCCGTTGACATTCATGAAGCTGTGAACGGGGAAGAGGCGCTGCGAAAAATCGAGACCCTACGCCCCAACCTCGTCTTCATGGACATTCGATTGCCGGGAGAGAATGGTCTGAAGCTGACCCAAAAGATAAAGGCTCGATATCCAGACATCGTCGTCATCATCCTTACGGGTTATGATTTGCCCGAATATCGACAAGCATCTTTTCAACACGCCGATTATTTCTTTTCAAAAGACTCTTCGACTGCGGATAAAATTTTCACGTTGGTCGAGTCCATTTTTCCGGCTCGTGTATAGGTTGCATTCTTTACGAACCTGCCTTTCTCGCGCCAAGGACCTAACGGAAAAACCGCGAGATTTCTACGCGATTTCTAAATTCATTGACAAGAAATCTTTAAATGAGTAGGATTTCAGAATTGGATGATGCCTCCAAGCCTTTCCATTCCTTACAAAGACAATTGATTTGAGTCTTCGAACGCGTAGAAAGACTCACCGCATTAGAAAGGAGGAAGATCCATGAAACGCCTTATCTCTATTCTGGGTTTCTTGCTTCTCGTCGATACTTTGTTCATCGGGATAACGAACCTTGGAGCCCAGCCTTATCCCGCCCATCCGATTCAACTCGTCATACCGGGGGCACCCGGAGACGCAGTGGATATTGCTGCCAGATCCGCGGCGGAGGAACTCGCTAAGATCCTTAAGACTCCGATTATTGCTCTGAACAAACCCGGCGGGGGTTCGATCGTTGGGACGGAATTTGCGGTGAAGAGCAAGAAGGACGGATACACGCTTCTCTATGCGCTCAGCTCCGGTCTCATCTATAATCCTGCCATCAATCCTGACTCGGTTCCCTACGATCCCATTCATGACCTCGAACCCCTTGGGATGCACGTCAACTTTCCCACGGTGATCTCCGTAAAAGCGGACTCTCCTTGGAAACATTTTTCGGAAATCATTGAATATGCTCAGAAGAATCCTGGGAAATTCCGCTGCGGCACGTTGGGGGTAGGCTCCATTAATCACTTTCAACTGGAGATCATCAAGTCCCTGACGAATACCGATATCACCATGGTTCCTTTCAAGGGAGCCTCGCCGGCAGTCACGGCCTTGTTAGGGGGGCACATCGAAGCGGCATTTGTCGCGGTCGTTCTCTCCGAGCCTCATTACCAATCGGGAAAGCTGCGAGGAATTCTTTTGGATTTTAAAGTGGCCGCTTTGCCCGACATCCCCACGCTGCGGGAGTTCGGCTATTCACAGGATCTCCCTGTTTCATTTTTTGGGTTCTTTGCGCCCGCCGGGATTCCTGAGGAAGCCAAAAAGGCTTTGGTCCCTGCAATAGAAAAAGCGATAAAAACCCCTGAGCTGATGACGAAATTGCAGAATTTATGGTATATCACCAACTACAAATCACCCGTGGAACTGAGGCAGATACTGACCGAGAATTACGAAAGGGCCAAAAGCATCGCTAAGAAGATGGGTGTGAACAAGTAGAGAGATCCTCTTTCCAAAAACAAGCCTCTCTCTCAACCGGAACCTGGGTCACCCGGCCGGAAAACAGCAGTCTTCGTCCAAGGAGGTTCATCCATGAAAATCGACATCTTTACCCACGTCATGCTCCCCCGTTACAAGCAGGCCCTTTATAAGCACGCTGACAAATTTAAAACGGAGAAGGCTGTACAGGACAGGCGTCCTATCCTTACCGATTATGAAGCGAGGCTCCGAAAGATTGAGACGTACCCGGACATGGTTCAGATCCTATCCGCGACGATGCCGCCGGTTGAGGAAGTGGTCGGTCCTCAAGAGGCCGCAGAGCTGGCTCGACTATGCAATGATGAGATCGCTGAGCTGATCGCGAAGTATCCGAAAAAATATATTGCCGCCGTCGCAAATGTCCCTCTGAACAACATGGATATCGCCGTGAAGGAAACGAAACGGGCGATCAAAGAGCTGGGCTTCAAGGGGATCCAGATCCATACCCGCGTTCTCGGAAAGCCCCTGAGTTCAGACGAATTGATGCCTCTCTACAAGCTCATGGCGGACTTCGATCTGCCCATCTTGATTCACCCGATGCGAAGTTCAAATCAACCCGATTATCCAACTGAGACCGTTTCCCATCACCAGATCTTTTCCATATTCGGATGGCCCTACGATACGACCGTGGCCATGACACGCCTTATCTTTGCCGGCGTCTTTGAAAAATTTCCTTCCCTGAAGTTGATCACACACCACTGCGGGGGCATGGTCCCCTTTTTCGCCGACCGACTGGTGGTTCACTACGACAATGGCCTCGAGCGCCTGGGGGCAAAGCATTTTCCGGGACTCACGAAACATCCGGTCGATTACTTCCGGATGTTCTACGCGGATACCGCACTGAACGGCAATCCTTCTGCGCTTCGGTGTGGCCTCGAATTCTTTGGAGAGGACCACATCCTCTTCGGCACCGATATGCCCTACGACGTTGAGAACGGGGGGGTCTCCATAAGAGAGACGATCAAAGCCATCGAGGCGGTGGCGGTGGCGGATTCTATCCGAAAGAAGATTTACGAAGGCAATGCAAGGAGGTTATTCCATCTCTAACAGGTAATAGGAGCCTCCTCAATCATATCCCCGCCGGGGTCGCCGGCAGATAAACCATGTTTCTTCACGGTCCAACGCCGTCGGCTCCATGAGTTCGACCAGGAAACCCGCTTCAGAGAGCAGCGTCGTCACTTCTTCGATGGACCGAAAATGCGGCGTAAGATGCAGCGCCTTTAGCCGCCATTCTTCAACCCGGCGCAACCACGGAACCGGCTGTCGTGAGGGGACGGTTGCTCGGAGAATCAATCTTCCTTCTGGCACGATCTTATCATAGAGCCGTTGAAGCGTGAGCCGCAATTCATCGTCGGAGATCAGATGAATCATGTCGAGCATCAACACCGTATCCACCCGATCCGGAGAATCCGCAGGCAGGTCGGGCGCTTTCCCAACTGACACAAGCCCCCGGTCACCAAGAACCCGGGCTGCAATGGCAACACGTCTACGGTCGGGGTCAAGACCATAAACCTTTGCCCCGGGAAACAAGGACAGGAGCCATACCGCCGGGACTCCGTAGCCACATCCGATATCAAGGATAGCACGGGGGGAATCAAGAAAACTTGCAAGCCGGGGAAACATCGGATCCAGAAGAATCTTGAACCGGCCAAAAAGTCGCGGATAGGGCTCCATGTGCCGGTAACGCTCCATCGCCCGCAAACGATGCTGCTTCGAACCCGGAACGATCTCCCTAGAGGACCATGGGGTCCGCACAAAAAGACGTTTTAAAAGCGGTGGCGTAATGGTCACCGTACCCATAAATGAATATCCGATGCCCAGGGCCAGTGCGATGCCTAAGTTCTTCAACAGAGCATGACCTGACATCGCCAGGGCGCCAAAACCTATGAAGGTTGTGGCAAAACAGAGAAAAACCGACAGGCGGATCAAACCCAGCGAAGGGTGATCCTCGTCCAAGTAACGCTGATAGGACCGGACTAGATAAAAAGCATAATCCGACCCCATGCCGATCACCACCACAGCGACCATGAGGGTGGGAATACCCAGCGGCTCCCCGAGCAGGTTGAGGGTTCCGATCGTGCATATCAGCGCAAACAGGGTTGGAAGAATACCAATCAGTGTCAACTGCCAATCCAGTAGGTAAAGGAAGGCAACCAGAAGGGTCATGACACCGACGATCACGGCCATTTTCACGAAGCTGGACAGCAGCACATCACCGAGTCTCCGACTGAACAGGCCAGGATCAAATATCCCCACCCATCCCGTCCGCTTGAACCTTTCGTAAAAGGATTCTCCCTGGTAGGCTGGACCCGGGATGAGGGTGGATACCTGGATCCAAGTTGAGCGGTCACGGCTCCTTGAAATCCCGAGGAGGTTAAGGAAAGATTGAGGAATGGCCAGGGTTCCGATTTCCTTTGTCTTCACCAGAGCGAGGAAAGGCGCGAAGGCATCGGGTGCAAAACCCAGTTCGATGGAATCATGATCCAAGGCTTTCCGGAGGGCCGCTGTCCTCTCCGGCCGCCAGAAGGTCTGCCATGCAGAAAAATTTTGCTCTGCGCGCTCTCTCCCGGGATAAACCAGCGATGGCATGAAGGCGGAAGCAAGCGTGCCGGTCCTGACATCCTGATCCAGTAGGACCGCGAGCCGGTCGCCTTTCTGCTGCAGCTCCTGAACATTTTGGCCCTCCACCATCATGTAGACCCTGTTGAAAATGTTTCCCCAAACATCAGCCAAAAGTTTTTCCGCCGCAAGGGTCTCCTCGCTGACCGAATTCATTGCATTGAGATCGACATGGAACACCGGGTTCGCAAAAAAGAGCAGGACCACAGCCAAACCGAAAGCCCCAACAGCTTTCTTCTTGGGTGCGCCGGCTGCAATTCGGTTGGCAAAGCGTTGCAAGGGCAGCAGGCTTCCTCCCCTTGCCGGCGGCATAGTGGGAAAGATCACGGGATAGGTCAAGTGAACAAAGATATAGGTAAAAACGACGCCCAGGGCGGTAAACTCACCAATCTGGGCGAGAGCGGCAAAACCGGTGATGCCAAGAAAGGCAAAACTGACCGCGGTGGTCAGCATGGCCAGAAGTCCCAGGGGCCAGACTTCTTTGGTCGCTTCCAGTCCGTGGGTTTCATGGGGGCGGTCCAGGAACAGGAGATAGGTAATGCCGTAGTCGACCGTAAAGGAGATGATGGCGCTTCCAAATCCCATCGCCATCATGGTAATCGATCGATGAAGCAGCGAATACAGAAAGAGGGCCAGCATCGTGCCCGCTGCTGACGGCAATAACGCCAGCAGTCCGATCAGGGGCCGCGGAAAAGCCAGCAGCAAAAGCACGATAATGGCAAGCGTTGAGAAAAGGACAGCCCGTTTCGTACCCTGTTTCGTCCTGGTCTCGTTGTCCAGCGCAGCTCTGTAGGTGCCGGCTGGAGTCAGCGTCACAGATTCGTGCCCTTGATGGTTTTGATTCAGTTCGCCGTTGATCCCGTCGATCAGGGCAGTAACCTTCCGAGCAAAGGTCGTGTCGACCCCGGAAATCCGAGGCTCGGCGATAATGAGAAGGTGTTTTCTATCAGCGGACAGGAGGCACCCTTTATAGACCTGGGCGTTCTGGGTTGGTGCCAGGTGAGAGAGCCGGGAGAAAATCAGATTTCTCAAATTCAGAGGATCCTGGGCGATGAGTTCTGTCTGGCCGATGCTTTCCAGTTGGCCAAGTTGTGCGAAATGATCGGAGAGTGCTCCGCGGATCTTCACCGGGTCCAGAAGGGGTTTCACTTTTTCTTCCAGTTCTTCTGCTGAGAACAGAACAGGAAGCCGAGCGCTAATCGAGAAGATGAGTTCCGGAATCAGTTGCTGCTCTTGGTCCAGACCGACGCGCGTGAAAAGACCACTTTCGCGCAGCCGCTTTTCGATGATCCTCGCAGCATCGACCAGTCCGTCTGCGTCTCCCTTTGAACGACCTACATCGATTACCACCCGGTCTCGAATCGGGTGGTTGGTTATAATTTGGCGGGCATCTGCCAAAACGGGATCACCCTGGGGCAGGGAGGCCGCGAGATCCGTATCGAAGACGAGACGCTGCAGGCCGGCAACAAAAGCTCCCGTCACCGCCAGCAAAATCAGAATGATATAGGACCATCGTAGTTTGTAGCGCTGAAGAAACATGAAGATCCTTTTTCAGCAGGCTGATAGCAGGCTGCCGCGACCGCCTTCAAAAAACGCCGACGACACCTAACTTCACGCGACTCCTCTCAACTTTGTCTCGGAGATCCCGCGGCGGGTTCGTATTGGAATTTTCGGCACTCAAAATAGCACATCTTGTGGAAGCCAGCAATAACTTATTCGGTCACCATGATCCCTGACCAAAGGGTGAACCCTTTGTTTTTTCCGTGTCATGCTTGCGCGCCCCCTCCCGGGCGGCGACCTTCCAGCCCGCGCTTCTGGGTCTACAATTATTTTGTATACAGAAGAAAGAACTGAGATTCGCTTACGGCCATCATCACGTTGACAGCAATTGTACTGAAAGATATAGTTAAGGTAAAGCATTGACAAGAGCATATTGTTGAACTCTTCGACTCTTCAAGCTGTTTGCGATAGTCTATGAGCCGTTTCCATACCG
>Ga0335084_10000468_pt1 | contig 34218 bp, 31 predicted proteins | sample Lox_Sample_44_FD_206721 | JGI IMG/M metagenome (GOLD analysis project Ga0335084, IMG submission 206721) | Soil microbial communities from Loxahatchee National Wildlife Refuge, Florida, United States - Lox_Sample_4.4 | ecosystem: Environmental > Terrestrial > Soil > Wetlands | place: USA...
CGCGGAACCTGCCGCCTTTCGCCGGGATGACGGAAAGGACCCTGCGCCAGCGGGCGAAGGCAACGGTAGGAACGGGGTGAGGGCGCGCAAGGAAGGAAAGATTATCCCCTCCCCCGTCTCGGGGGAGGGTGAGGGAGGGGCCGCACTCGGAAATCGAGACATCCCTCTCCCCAGTCCTCCCCCTGAAGGGGGAGAGGATTATATCGTGCTATAGCGCTTCTCTCACCCCTGTGCCGCCAGCTTATAGGCCACGATCTTGGCCTTGAGCTCGTTGTATTCCTGGCAACCCGCGCAGGCGCCTTCGAGGACGGTGAGCCGCTCCTCGGCCTTGGGCAGGTCCTTCATCTGGAGAAACAGCTCGCCCGCATGTGCGTTGGCGGCAAGATGATCGGGCTTCGTGCTGAGAACTTTCTTGTAATAGCCCATCGCCTTTCCCGGCTGGCCCAGTTTCTGATAGCAGAAGCCGAGTTGATCGAGGGCATCGGCATCGATCGGATCCATAGCGATCAGCTTGTTGAGGATCAGCATCGCGTCGTCATATTGCTCGTCGTGGATCAGTGCCACGGCCTTGGCATATTCCTCGTTGCGCGGCGTGATCTCTTCATTGAGCTTCGAGCCGCTGGTTCCAGGCGTGTTCGGCTGGGCGTAAGGGTTTTGCAGGTTGAGACCGCCGCTCGGACTCTGCGCCCGGGCCGGCAGGGACGAACCAAGAAGAACGGCGCCAAGCATGAGGCCGGCGCCGAGGAGGGCACGGATAGAGGCAGGCATCAGTAACGCTCAATCGAAGTGGCTGAGGCGTCAACTCTGCTGCTTCGCCTTGTAGTCCGCAATCTTTTCCTTAAGTTCCGAGAATTCCTCGCAATTTCCGCACGCCTTCTGAAGCACAGTCAATCTTTCCTCGGCCTTGGGCAGATTCTTCATCTCCAGATAGAGCTCGCCCAGATACTCGTTGGCGCCGAGATGATTGGGCATGGTCGCGAGTGCCTTCTTGTAGTAGCCGAGCGCCTCGCTTTCATGGCCGAGCTTGCGATGGCTGAATCCCAGCAAATTGAGGGAGTCCGCGTCGGCCGGGTTCTCGGCCACGAGCTGGTTCAGGAGCGGAATCGCTTCCTGATATTGCTGTGCATCGACCAGTTTCTTGGCCGCCGCATATTGTTGCGCCGGGCTTGTGACCGTGCCGGTGCTGCTGCTGTAGGTGCTGGTGGTGCTCGAGGTGCCGCTTGAACTGCCGGCGGCCCAGCCCGTCAGCGACGGTGCGGCGACGGTGACGGCAACCATCAGCGTGGCGGCGGTCGTCATGCGAAGAAGATTTGACATGGAGTTGTCCTCCTGCAGGGGTGAGACTCAGCTCTGCTGCTTCGCCTTGTAGTCGGCGATCTTCTCCTTGAGCTCGTTATACTGCTCGCAGTTGGTGCAGGCCTTCTCCAGCACCGCGAGGCGTTCCTCGGCCTTGGGCAGATCCTTCATCTCCAGATAGAGTTCGCCCAGATACTCGTTGGCGCCGAGATGATTGGGTTCGGTCGCGAGCGCCTTGAGATAATAGGTCAGGGCCTTCTGCTCATGACCCAGTTCGCGATGGCTGTATCCGAGCTCGTTGAGCGCATCGGCGTCGGCGGGGTTCTTCGCCACGAGCTGCTCCAGGATCGGAATGGCATCGCGGTATTTCTCCTCGTCGACCAGCTTTTTCGCTGTGGCGAAATCGGCGGTCGTGGTGGGCGAGCTGCTGGAGGTGTCGCTCGAGCTGCCCATTGACCAGGACGCCGGTGCAGGCAGGGCGACGGCAAGGCCGACGGCGAGGCCGAGCACGGGGCCGGCCGTAAAGGCGATGCGGGCGAACTTGGACATCGGTCATTCTCCCTTGCGGTGACGAGGCCAATAGATGGGGTAGGGTTCGTCGCCATTATAGTGAGCAACGTTCCCCAGGGCGCGACCACGCTGCGCTCTCACGGGCATTTGATGGCGAGTGATCGGGGCCGGGAAACCCAATTGAAACCTGGCTATAGGAAGGGACGCGGCGCGGATCATTGCGCGCCAGCAACGCGCCAAGATCAGCGTTGTGTCGCCGCCAACATTGAAACCAACGCCTCGGGCGAGGGCGCTTCCAGCACGGTTCGCGCCATTCGGTGATCGAAGCCGGCGCGCCCAAGCGCCGCCAATTCTTTCCTGGCCAGCGTTTTCGGGTCGTCCTGGTCGCGGCGCTTCGAGGTTCGAAAGGGACCGAGCTTGCGTCGTTTCGCAAAGGCGATGGCGGCGGCAAGCTCGGGTTCGGCCCCGGTTTCCGCCAGCCCCTCCAGGGCGGCACGGATCAGGGGCCAAGCGACGCCATCGGCGGCGAGCCGAGCCTCGATCCAGCGCCGCGACCGTCCCTGCCGCGTCAGGCTTTCGGCTCGCGCCGCGGCATAACGCCGATCCTCGAGATAGCCTTGAGCGGTCAGCGTCGCGATCACCTCGGCGATGGTCTTGCGCCCGGCCTCGATTCCCTCGCGATCGGCGCTCCGGCGCCTCACCCGCCGTTCCAGCACCCGCCGCAACCGGGCGGTCGAAGCCGCATAGCACGCCAGATAATCGAGTGCCGCCTCGTGAAGAGCCGCGGCCGTGAGCGATCCCGCCTCCTCCGCAGGAGCTCTGGTTTCGGCCGTAGCTGCGGCTGGCGATAAGGGCATTTCGGGTGGCATTGGAGGGCGGGAGAATGAGAATGACACGGCTGGACGTGCCCGGTCACGGGTTTCCGTGATCCTGCAATTGTCCTTGTTCCGGCGTGACCTTAGGCCGAGCCAGGGGCTTCATCCCGGGGCCCAAACCTGTGCAGTGGCGTGGGGGGCGGACCTGCAGGGCCGAGGCTTGCTCCGGCGCTGGCCCGGGCCTACTTTCTCGCGCCAATCACCGATGCCGACCATGACCCCTCCAGCCTCGCCTTCCGCCCCATCCTCCTCCGCGATATTGCCGGCGGTTCGCCGCTTCGGCCCGGTCAATTGGGTTGGGCTCTGGACGCTCTATCTCAAGGAAGTTCGCCGGTTCGCGAAGGTCGCCACGCAGACGATCCTGGCGCCGTTGGTGACGACCCTGCTGTTCTTCGCGATCTTCACGCTGGCTCTGGGCCGGGCGGTGCAGAATGTCGGCGGCGTCTCCTTCCCCGAGTTCCTCGGGCCCGGCCTCATCATGATGGCGATGGTGCAGAACGCCTTCGCCAATACCTCCTCCTCGCTGGTGATCGCCAAGATCCAGGGCAACATCGTCGATCTGGTGATGCCGCCCTTGAGCCCGGCGGAGCTGACCTTCGCCTTGGCCGCAGGGGGATTGACGCGCGGAATCGCCGTCGGCATCACGGTGGGGATCGTGATCGCGCTCCTGGTGCCGGTCCATGTTCACGACATCTTTTTCGTGCTGTTCCACGCGGTGGCGGCGAGCCTGATGCTGTCGCTGCTGGGCATCTTGGGTGGGCTCTGGTCGGAGAAGTTCGACCATATCGCGGCCGTGACCAACTTCGTGATCACGCCGCTCTCCTTCCTGTCGGGCGCGTTCTACTCGGCGGAACGTCTGCCGGGCATCTGGCACACGGTCGCGCATTTCAATCCCTTCTTCTACATGATCGACGGATTCCGCTACGGCTTCATCGGACATGCGGACGGCTCGCTCGTCGCGGGCCTCGCCGTGCTGACGCTCGCCAATGTCGCGCTCTATGGGCTGATCCATCGCCTGTTCGCGATCGGCTACAAGCTGCGGCCATGACCGGGTCCGTCGGCGTTCGGATGGTCGCGCCTCGCGCGCGCCGCTTCGGCCGGGTCAATTGGCTGGGGCTCTGGTCGCTGCATCAGCGCGAGTTCGGCCGCTTCGCCAAGGGCTATATCGACAACCTTCTGGGGCCGGTCGTCACCAGCCTGCTGTTCTTCGCCGTGTTCCGGCTGGCGCTGGGCGGACAGAGCTGGACCGTTCCGGATATCGCGCTGGCGGATTTCGTGGCGCCCGCCCTGATCATGATGGCGGTGGCCGAGCGTGCGCTCTCCGCGACCTCGGCCTCGATCCTCTATGACAAGCATACCGGCGCGCTCGCGGACGTTCTGATGCCGCCGCTTTCGGCACTCGAGCGAGTGCTGGGCTATGCGCTCTCCGCGACCAGCACCGGGCTCGTCATCGGCTTCGTCGTGGCACTCTGCCTGGCGCCGTACGCCCACTATGCGTTGGGCAACCTGCCGGCGGTCCTCTTCTTCGCCGCCGCCGGTGGGCTGCTGTTCGGCCTCCTGGGCGTGCTGGTCGGCATGTGGTCGACGCGCTGGGATCACTACACCGCGGCCCACACCTTCGTCTTCATTCCCACCTCGTTCTTCTCGGGCATGTTTCTGCCCGTGGCCGTGCTGCCGCAATTCGGCCAGACCCTGGTGGCGCTCAACCCGTTCCACTACGCCCTCGATGGCGTTCGCGGCGGGCTCACGGGCTGGCGGGAAGCCGATCCCATTTTGGGAGCAGTGGTGCTGATCGGGAGCAATCTCGCCGTCGGCGCCATTGTCTGGCGGCTGATGGCGCGGGGATATCGCGTGAAGCCTTGAACCGGGTCGCCGGCGATCAGGGTTTCAGCGCCCGGCTGCCTCTCTTGGCCTTCTTCACCATCTTGCGGATCGCCTTGGCCAGATGCGGGTTGACCGGCGGCGGCTCCAGATCGACGCCGGCGCTCAAGCCCCTGACGATGATGTCGAGGCTCTGGATGCGCGCCCACCATTTGAAATCGCTCGCGACCAGATGCCAGGGCGCATGGCGGCTCGAGGTCTTCTCGAACATGTCGTCGGTCGCCACCGTATAGTCGTCCCACTTGCTGCGATTGCGCAAATCGTCCTGCGTCAGCTTCCAGCGTTTGTAAGGGGTCTCCAGCCGCTCCTCGAAGCGGCGAAGCTGCTCCGCGGGCGAGATATGGAGGAAGATCTTGATCACGCGGATGCCGCCATTGATCAGCATGCGCTCGAACTCGACGATCTCACGATAGGCCCTTTTCCAATCGGCGGGCGCCGCCAGCTTCTCGACCCGCTCGACCAGCACCCGTCCGTACCAGGAGCGGTCGAACACGGCGAGCTCGCCGTGACCGGGCAGCCGGCGCCAGAACCGCTCCAGATAGTGCTCGCCGCGCTCGGCCTCGTTGGGAGCCCCGATCGGCCAGATCTTGCAGTAGCGCGGATCGAGCCGGGTGGAGAGGCGCCGGATCAGGCTGCCTTTGCCGGCGTTATCGCAGCCTTCGAACACGACGATCGCGCGCCGGCCCTGGCGCAGATAGGCCTGCTGGATCTGGAGCAGCTTGAGCTGGAGCGCCTCGAGCCTGTCCTCATAGGCCTTCTCGTCGGGCAGCTTGCGGCTCAGATCGGCCTGGCTGAGGCGGGGGATCGGCATGGCAGGGCCTCCAGGGAGGGCATCGGATCGGCCGGGAGCAGAGGGGCTATCGGCCGGCTAGAAGGCTGAGGGACCAAGCCGATTTGCGCAAGACAGGGTTGCACCGCGCGGCCGCCCCCTCGGTTGACAGGGCCTGCCCGCGGGCCTGATAGTCTCAACCCTTCCGCCCTTCCCGCCGGAAACTCCCGGAACGCCTTGATGAGGCCGCCCGTCGCCGGGCCGCCCACCGGGGATCCCCTTTGTTTCGGCCGGGGATTGCGGAAGTGACTGCGTTTTTGCCCCTCCCGGGGGCCCGACGTCCCAAAAAGGAAAAAGGAGGCCAAATTCCATGTCTGCGTCGTCCGCCTCTGCCTTGTTGCCGGTTTATGCGCGCGCCGATCTCGCTTTCGAGCGGGGCGAGGGCGCCTACCTGTTCGGCAATGACGGGCGACGTTACTTGGATTTTGCTTCCGGCATCGCGGTCACGGCGCTGGGACATTCCCACCCGCATCTGGTGGCGGCCTTGAAGAGCCAGGCCGAGAAGCTCTGGCATACCTCGAACCTCTACCGGATTCCGGAAGGCGAGCGGCTGGCCGACCGGCTGGCCGAGGCCAGCTTCGCCGACCGCGTCTTCTTCACCAATTCGGGCGCCGAGGCGATCGAATGCGGCATCAAGATGAGCCGCAAATGGCAGGATGATTTCGGCGATCCCAAGCGCTACCGCATCGTCGCGACCGAGGGCGCCTTCCACGGCCGCACGCTGGCGACCATCGCGGCCGGCGGCCAGGAAAAGCATCTCAAGGGCTTTGCCCCCATGGTCGAGGGTTTCGACCATGTGGCCTACGGCAATCTGAACGAGCTCAGGGCCGCGATCGGGCCGGAGACGGCCGCCGTCCTGGTCGAGCCGGTGCAAGGCGAGGGTGGCATGCGCGCCGCCTCGGTGGAGTATTTGAAGGGCCTGCGCCAGGTCTGCGACGAGTTCGGGTTGCTGCTGTTCTTCGACGAGGTCCAGTGCGGCATGGGCCGTACCGGCAAGCTCTTCGCCCATGAATGGGCGGGCGTCACGCCCGACATCGTGGCGACGGCCAAGGGCATCGGCGGCGGCTTTCCGATGGGTGCCTGCCTCGCGACCGAGAAGGTCGCGGCGGCGCTGACGCCCGGCAGCCACGGCTCGACCTTCGGGGGCAATCCGCTCGCCATGGCGGTCGGCAACGCGGTGCTCGATGTGATGCTGGCCGACGGCTTCCTGGCGCGCGTCGAGGCGATGGGCGCTGTCCTTTACAAGCGCGTCGCGGCGCTGGTGGCGAAATATCCGAAGCGCTTCGAGGAGCTGCGCGGCAAGGGCCTGATGCTGGGCTTGAAATGCCGCATGCCCAACACCGAGCTGCAGAACAAGCTGCGCGAGGCGGGCCTGCTGACGGTGGGGGCCGGCGACAATGTGGTGCGCCTGCTGCCGCCGCTCATCATCGAAGAGCGCCATATCGACGAGGCCATGGCCATCCTCAATCAGGTGGCCGAGAGCTGGCCGGGGAACTGAGCCATGTCGTCCTCATCGACCGACGCCGCGCCCCGGCATTTCCTCGATCTCGACAAGCTCGACACCGGCACGCTCCGGCGCATCCTCGATGCCGGCCATGCCTGCAAGAAGGGCCGGATCCCGGGCGGCAAGGAGAAGCCGCTCGCGGGCAAGTCGCTGGCGCTGATCTTCGAGAAGCCCTCGACCCGCACCCGCGTTTCCTTCGAGCTCGGCATCAAGGAACTCGGCGGCGAGGCGGTGGTGCTGGAGCGCGACAGCATGCAGCTCGGCCGCGGCGAGACCGTGGCCGACACGGCGCGCGTGCTCTCGCGCTATGTGGACTGCATCATGGTGCGCACCACCAAGGAGGAGAAGCTCCTGGAGCTGGCGGAGAACGCGACCGTGCCGGTCATCAACGGCCTGACCGACCGCACCCATCCCTGTCAGCTCATGGCGGACGTGATGACCTTCGAGGAGCATTGCGGACCCATCGCCGGCAAGCGCATCGCCTGGATCGGCGACGGCAACAACATGGCCACCTCCTGGACCCATGCGGCGGTGCGCTTCGGCTTCGAGCTCCAGATCGCCTGTCCACCGCAGCTCATGCCGCCGGGCCAGGTGCTGGGCTGGGCCAAGGCGGAGAAGGGCCGGGTCCATGTCACCGCCGACCCCAAGGAAGCCGTCAAGGATGCCGATTGCGTCGTGACCGATGTCTGGGTCTCGATGGGCGACACCGACGCGATGGGCCGTCATGTGATGTTGGCACCCTATCAGGTGACCGAGGCGGTGATGGGCATGGCCAAGCCCGGCGCCGTCTTCATGCATTGCCTCCCCGCCCATCGCGGCGAGGAGGTGACGGCCGGGGTCATTGACGGGCCGCAGTCGGTTGTTTGGGACGAAGCGGAGAATCGCCTGCATGCGCAAAAGGGCATCCTGCTCTGGTCCCTTGGCGCGATTTAGCCGGGACCTGATTCGATTCGAGAACTGATGGACGTGAACCAAGCTTCGAGCGTCGCCGACGATCGCGTGCTCCCGTTTCAGATCGAAGCCAGCGCGCTGCGTGGCCGCATCGTCCGGCTGGGCGCCCTGCTCGACGAGGTGCTGCGCCATCACGCCTACCCGAAACCGGTGGCCGAGCGGCTGGCCGAGATGCTGGCGTTGGCGGCGTTGCTCTCCGGTGCGCTCAAGTTCGAAGGCGTCTTCACGCTCCAGATCAAGGGCGATGGGCCGGTCAAGCTGATGGTGGCCGACGTGACCAGCGCCGGCCATATGCGCGGCTACGCGCAGTTCGACAGCGCGGCGGTCGCAAGCCTTGCCCCGGGCCCGGCGCCGTCGGTGCCGCGGCTGTTTGGCGCCGGCTATCTGGCGCTCACGGTCGATCAGGGCGCCCATACGGAGCGTTATCAAGGCATTGTCGAGCTGACAGGGGCGACGCTCGCCGAATGCGTTCACGGCTATTTTCGCCAGTCGGAGCAGCTCGAGGCCGCCGTCATGGTGGCGGCTCGCGCGCCCGCAGGCGGTGGCAATCAGGGCTGGCGCGCCGGCGCCCTGATGCTGCAACGGCTGCCGACCGAGGGCACAGAAATGGTGCGCGATGATGCCGATGAGGCCTGGCGACGCGCGCTGATCCTGATGTCGAGCTGCAGCCCGGCCGAATTGACCGCGGCCGAGCTGCCTTCCGAGGACCTGCTCTATCGCCTGTTCCATGAGGACGGCGTGCGGGTGTTCCGCGACCACGGGCTCGAGGCCAGGTGCCGTTGCTCGCGCGATCGCGTCGTGCGCGTGCTGGAGGCCTTGCCGCGCCAGGATCTCGACGAGATGAAGGTCGAGGGCGAGGTGGTCGTGACGTGCGAGTTCTGCAGCCGGGTCTACCGCTTCGGCGATGCCGACATCGCGGCCTTGGCCAAGCCTTGAACCGGCTGTCGTTTCGGGCGATCGCGACGCCCGGCTGTGACGGTTTCGAGACCGAGGGGGCGTGGATGAATATCGACGCTTATGCGCGTTGGGCCGCGGGCACGGGCGGCGTGCGGGGTGAGGGCGCCCGGGACCCGCGCGAGCTTTCCTATCTGGGGCTGGGTCTCGCGGGCGAGGCTGGCGAGGTGGCGGGCGAGCTCAAGAAGCTGCTGCGCGACGGCCGTTCCGACCCGGCGCGGCTGGCCGACGAGCTGGGTGACGTCATCTACTATTGGGCGCGCCTCTGCGTGGCGGTGGGCGTCGTGCCGGGCGAGCTGCTCGATCTCAGCCGCGCGAAGATCGAGGCCCGCCTGGCGCAGGCCGGCAAGCCCAAGGCGGATTAAGGCGGCTTCATCGAAGCGCGCTTGACCGGCGCCGGCGGCCGACGGCAGGTAGAGGTCGCGCCGATGGCCTCGGCGCCTGTCGAGTCGCGCGTCGGAGCCTCCGGTGAAGCGGTTTCTTCCTCTCTCCATAATCCTGCTGCTGGCCGGCGGGCTCATGGCCTCCTGCGACACGCCGCCCCGGCGCGAGCCCTTCCCGCAACTGACCTATCAGCATCTGGCGCCGATCAATCTCGATGTCGCCCAGGTCGTGATCCAGGACGCCTATCAGCCGCCCATGACCGACCCCCATGTCGATCAGGATTTCCCCACCCCGCCGGCCACGGCCGCAAGGCAATGGGCCAAAGATCGGCTGAAGGCGGTCGGGAAAGACGGCGTCGCCAAATTCACCATCCTCGACGGATCGGCGGTCGATGTGCAGTTGCCGCGCACGACCGGCATCAGCGGCGTGTTCACGCAGGACCAGTCCGACCGCTATGACGTCAAGTTGACCGTGCGTCTCGAGGTCGAGAACCGCATGGGCAATCATAACGGTGCGATCACCGCCAGCGCCCAACGCAGCGAGTCGGTGGCCGAGGACATGACCCTCAACGAGCGCGAGAAGCTCTGGTTCGAGATGACGGACGAAGTGATGAAGTCGCTCAATGCGGAGCTGGAGAAGCAGATCGGCGCGCATCTGAAGGAGTTCGTGCGGTAGCGCCCCATGTCGTCCCCGCTTTCGCCGGGGGCGGCAGATGGACCCAGATCCCCGCCAGGGAGGGTGGGCTCGGTCGCTCCATCACGGTTCGGGAAATCGCGGCGGCCGGAGGTGGGGCCAAGCGCCCTGTCACACGTTGACCATGGCCGAAGCGGCCGGCTGGCCGATGATAGCGAGGAACTCGCGTCGGGTACGGGCATCGGTGCGGAACAGCCCCAGCATGCGGCTCGTCACCATGCTCATGCCCGGCTTGTGCACGCCGCGAGTCGTCATGCATTGATGGGCCGCGTCGATCACCACCGCCACGCCCTGCGGCTGCAACACCTCGTCGATGGTGTTGGCGATCTGGGCGGTCATCTTCTCCTGGATCTGCAGGCGCTTGCTGTAGATGTCGAGGACCCGGGCCAGCTTGCTGATGCCGACGACGCGCTTGTTGGGCAAATAGGCGATATGCGCCCGGCCGATGATGGGCGCCATATGATGCTCGCAATGCGACTCGAAGCGCATGTCGCGCAGCACCACCATCTCGTCGTAACCGCCCGTCTCCTCGAAGGTGCGCTGCAAGACCTCGATCGGATCCTCGTCATAGCCACCGAAGAATTCCTCGAAGGCACGCGCGACTCGGGCGGGCGTGCCGGACAATCCCTCGCGCGCCGGGTCGTCGCCGGCCCAGCGTATCAGGGTGCGCACGGCATTCTCGGCCTCCTCGCGCGACGGCTTCCTCGATGCAAGAACGCCATTTTTTTTCACTAGGCGCGGGCGGGGGCCGGTGCTGCGTTCGGGCTTCGCGGGTCGCTGCTTCATCGGCTTCAATCCTTGCTCGGGTTCATCGATGGCCGCCCGCGGGCCCGCGGCCGCTCAGGCTGCGGACTGCGCTTTGTCCGGCAATGGCTGCCAAGAACTGGATCAGTTCACTCGCTTGGGCTGGTGCGGGCTATCCAGCGAGAAGGCCGGGACCGCCACATCGAAGCGTTCGCCCGTCTCGTTCTCCATCTGGTAGGTCCCGACCATGAACCCCGATGAGGTCGGCAGCGGCGTGCCGCTGGTATATTCGAAGGCTTCGCCGGGCTTCAAGACGGGTTGCTCGCCGACGACGCCGGCACCGCGGACTTCCTGCACCTTGCCCCGCGCGTCGGTGATCCGCCAATAGCGCGACCGTAGCTGCACGGTTTCCGGCCCCTGGTTCTCGATTCGCACGTGATAGGCCCAAACGAAGCGCTGTTCTTCGGGTGCCGATTGGTCGTCGAGGTAGGTCGGCTCGACCGTGATGCGAATGGATCGCGTGCTCTGACTGTACATGGGCACCCTCTCATGCGGACTGCCACCGGCAACCGAATGCGGTGGCGTCCGTGGCCCGCCACTCTGGGCGCATTCTAGGCGGCAGCGGAACGATGTCCAGCCGAGCGGCCCGGCCGCGGGCTCGCTTTTATCCCTATGCCGCAAGGGGCAAATCGGACGAGCCCGTCTCGAGGCCTGCGGTGCAGGCAGCACCCCCAGCGATCCGGCGACGGGCCGGCAAAGGGCGCCGCCCGATCTCCGGCATCCCCGGCAACGGGCCAAGGGGCGCTCAGCAAAAGAAAGCGGCGCCGGAATTTCTTCCGGCGCCGCCATTGGTAGCTCGAAGCCCCGTCGAGATTACTGCTGGATGATGATCTCGACGCGGCGGTTGGCCTGCTCACGCACGCCGTCCGCCGTCGGCACCGCCGGCTCGTCTTCGCCGCGGCCCGCCGTCGTGATCTGGTCGGCGGCCACGCCACCCTTGATCAGGGCGTCGCGGACCGCGTCGGCACGACGCAGCGACAGGGCCATGTTGTAGTCCTCCGCACCGGCGCGGTCGGCATGGCCGGTCACCGAGATCGGCGGCGTGCCGATCTTGTTGGCGTCGGACACGACCTGATCGACGACGGTCTGGCCATCGGGACGGATGGTCGACTTGTCGAAGTCGAAGTAGACGATGTAGCTGGACGGCATCGCCGGCTCGGCCATCGCCTGCTCGGCCGCGGGCTTCATTGCCGCCTCGAGCTGCTCGAGCGCGGAGTAGAAGTCGTTGCGGCAAGCCGCGATCTTCGCGGCCTCGTGGTTCTCCTCGGCCTCCTCGATCCAGCAATCGAAGCGCCCTTGCGCACGCGCCGCCAGATCGGGATGCGAGTCGCGGGCTCCGGACTCCAGCGCGACCATCAAACGATTGCGGCCCTCGGCGAGATCGCCGGCCCACTCGGCGGGCAGATCCCAATTCGCGAGCTCTTCAGGCTGCACCACTTCCCCCGCGGCGGCCTTGAGGCCCTTCTGAGCGTAATAGTCCGCATCCGGCCAGTCATACTCGTCGGTCTCGTCGGTGACGATCGCCCGGTATTCTTCGGCCAGCGCTTTGGTGAAGGGCGAACCGGTCGCCTCCACGGCCTTCATGGCTTGGATGTTCGTCGTGCACCCGGCCAACAGGCCAACCAGCGCAACGACCCCCAAGGACTTCAGATTCAACATTTTTTATCTCCCCAAAACCCGCAGACGGCGTTAGCGCCGCTCAACGGTATTGCGCACCAGCCCCATGCCCAACCCCCTGGAAGGGCGCCGAACCGGGCTATCCGGCTGTACCACCACTGGGCGGATACTAGGGACGGTACGGTAAATTGTCAAAGCCGGCTGGCGAAATCGGCTGTATTTCGAGGCGCTTGTGGCGAATTTACCACAGTCTGTGGTAAAAATGCTGCGAGGATTGGAGAAGTGCTAAATCGGACAGCGATCCGCGAATTTCCCATTACGGGACTGCGGAATTGGTCACGACAACCTTTGCGAGCAGTGGGCGTCGCCAGCGGCGCCATTCTTGTCCGGGCCCGCATCATTGCCTATAAACTGGGGCCGCGGCGCGGGTGTAGCTCAATGGTAGAGCAGAAGCTTCCCAAGCTTACGACGAGGGTTCGATTCCCTTCACCCGCTCCAGCGATCTCTCGTAAGCGCTGACCGACGGCCACGCCACTTGCAAGATGTGGTGCGGCGCCCGCTCGCCCGGTGCGCGGCGAGCGCCGTCATGGCGGATGAAGCCCATGTCGCTGCTGCAGCAGGCTCCTCGCGGCGCGCCACTTGGATCGAGGCGCTCCAGGTCTCTTCGATCTGTTGTTGACCGGCCGTGCCGCCGGGTACGGCTCGTCGCGACCCTTCGGGATCGACAGCCGAGCACGCGCCCATGAGGTCGGACGCGCGTTCCCGTCCGGCGTGCATCATTTCCTGCCCAACGTCGCCTGGCTCGGATTCGCCCAGGTCGCCTCGGCCGTCGTTCCAGGTTCTGCAACCTTTCGGGGAATATTCCCGCCATCGGTGCCTGGACTCTCGCCCCGCCGCTCTTCGGGGCGGCAGGTCCACCGGCCGGCCGGGCGATCGATTGTCAAGCCTCAATGGTCAAGCCTCAATGATAGCCGATATCGGCGCGGACCTTGCCGCGGAAAACCCAATAGGACCAGCCCGAATAGACCAGGATCACCGGCAGCAGGAACAGCGTGCCGATCAAGAGGAAGGCCTGGGTGCGCTCGGAGGAAGCGGCGTCCCACAGCGTATAGTGGTACGGGACGATCATCGGCCAGAGGCTGATGGCGATGCCGCCATAGGCGAGCGCGAAGAGGCCGACCGCCCCGATGAAAGGGCCGGCCTGTGACCGGCCGCGAAGCCCGCGCCAGAGCGCAAAGGCGACAGCCGCGGTCGCGATCGGCACCGGCGAGAGCAGCAGGAGGTTCGGCCAGGAGAACCAGCGTTCGGCTACCTGCTCATTCATGAGCGGCGTCGAGATGCTGACCGCGGCGATCGCGATCAGCACGCCCACCAGGCAGGCACGGCCATGGCGGCGGGCACGCTCCTGAATTTCATCCTCGGTCTTGAGCACGAGCCAGCAGGCACCGAGCAGCGCATAGCCGAAGATCAAGGCGACGCCGCAAAGGACGGAGAAGGGCGTGAGGAAGTCGAAACTGCCGCCGGCGAAATGTCGTCCGTCGACAGCAAAGCCCTGAATGAAGGAGCCGAGCATCACGCCCTGCGCGAAACTGGCGACGGCCGAGCCATAGGCGAATCCATGATCCCAGAAGGTCCGATGCTCCACGTCGCGGAAGCGGAACTCGAAGGCGACGCCGCGGAAGACCAAGGCCAGCAGCATCACCAGGATGGGAAAGTAGAGCGCCGGAACGATGATCGCGAAGGCCAGCGGGAAGGCGGCCAGAAGGGCGAGGCCGCCCAGCACCAGCCAGGTCTCGTTGCCGTCCCAGATCGGCGCGATCGAGTTCATCACCGTATTGCGGCAGGGGAGATCGGGCTCGAAGCCATAGAGGATGCCGACGCCGAGATCGAAGCCGTCGAGCAGCACATAGAAGAAGATTCCCGCGCCGAGAATGAGCGTCCACACCGGCACGAAGTCGAAGACCGCGGTCATGGCGCCTCGCCCTCCGGATGCAGATGAGCCAGCACGGGGCCGCTCGGCCGGCCACTCTCGATCGCTGCGTCCGTGTCGGCCGCGGCGGCGGGGCCCTTACGGACAAGCCGCGCCATCACGAAGACACCGGCCGGGAAGATGATGAGGTAGACGGCCATATAGCCCACGAGCGAGGCGAGGACATCGCCGCCCGTCAGCGAGGGCGGGGTCGAATCCGCCGTTCGCAGCAGGCCGTAAACGGTCCAGGGCTGGCGGCCGACCTCGGTCGTGGTCCAGCCGGCCAACACGGCAATAAAGCCGAGCGGGGCCATCGCTTGGGAAAGGCGCAGGAACCAGACGTTGTCGAACAGCTCGCGCCGGCAGCGCAGCCACCAGCTCACCGCCAGCACCGCCAGCATCAACAGCCCGATTCCCACCATGATGCGGAACGCGAAGAACGGGATCGCGACCGGCGGGCGATCCTGCGCCGGAAAATCCTTCAGACCCTTGATCTCGCCATCGAGGCTGTGGGTGAGGATGAGGCTGCCGGCCAGCGGCAGGTCGATCGCGAAACGGTTGGTCTCGTTCGTCTCGTCGGGAATCGCGAACAGGGTGAGCGGCACGCGCGTGCCGGTGTCCCAATGGGCCTCGATCGCAGCCAGCTTGGCGGGCTGATACTCCAGCGTGTTGAGCCCGTGCTGATCGCCGAGGAAGATCTGCAGCGGCACCAACACGCTCAGGAGCCAGAGCGTCATCGACAGCATGACGCGGCCCTCGGCATGGTATTTGCCCTTGCGCAGCAGATAGGCCGCGACGCCGACCACGACGAAGCCCGTCGTCACATAGAAACCGACGACCGTGTGCGCCAGGCGGTAGGGGAAGGAGGGGCTGAAGATGATGTCGATCCAGCTCTCGGGGAAGAAGCGGCCATCGACGATCCCGTAGCCGGTCGGCGTCTGCATCCAGCTGTTGGCCGCGACGATCCAGAAGGAAGAGAATAACGTGCCGAGCGCCACCAGCACGGCCGCGATGAAATGTGCCCAAGGCGGCACCAGCTTGCGCCCGAACAGCAGAACGCCCAGGAAGGCCGCCTCGAGAAAGAAGGCGGTGATGCCTTCATAGGCGAAGAGCGGCCCCAGCACGTCCGCAGTCGCGTCCGCATAGCGGCTCCAGTTCGTGCCGAACTGGAACGGCATGATGATGCCCGAGACCACGCCGACGCCGAAGGCGACGGAGAAGATCTTGATCCAGTAGCTCGAGATCCGGAAATAGATCTCGCGGCCGGTCGCAAAATGCAGGCCCTCGAGGATGGCGATGTAGGAGGCGAGCCCGACGGTGAAGGCCGGCATCAGGATGTGCCAGCCGATCACCCAGGCGAATTGCAGGCGAGACAGGAGGACGGGATCGAGAGCCATCACTGCACCTCTTGACGCCCTATCTTGCGAGTGGAAGCGCCTGCTGCAAATGCACCGCAATGCCGCTTCTGGAACGAATCCATCGGCAATTTGGGTAATCCCCCTAGCGTGGCCCGCTCTTACCGGCGCAGGCGCCCGCCGGCAACGGGCGCGCGACGTCGTCTTGAATGGCCCCGCCGCCTAGTCGGCACCTCAATCCTATCTCGATACTATTGAATAAAAACGGAAATATGACAGAGCGCCGCGGCGGCCGCGAGGCCCGACGTGGCGAGATCGGCGCTTGAGCCAAAAGGCCAACACGCCGCAGCGTCCCGACGGATCGCGCCTCCGCCAACGGCATTGAAGCAGATCGAGAAGGATCAGACGGAGTTCGCGCGCTTTACATCCGATGGCCGGACGCCGAATTTCCGGCGGAACGCTGTGCTGAAGTGGGACGAGCTGCTGAAGCCGACGCGGTACGCGATCTCCGTGAGCGAGTATGCGTCATGGTTGCTGTTGAGCAGCATGTCGTAGCTGCGCTCCAGCCTCCGGTTCCAGACCCAATTGGAGACGGACGTTCCTTCGAGCGTAAAGAGCGAGTGAAGGTAGCGCAGGGAGATTGCGTTGCCTTTGGCGATGGCCTCGACTGTCAGAGCAGGGTCACAAAGGTGATCTTCGAGCCAGGCCTTGACGGAACGAAGACGTGCCTTCTGCAAGGAATGATCCGATAGCGGCTCGTCGTCCTGGGCCGAATCAAATGCCAACGCCAGGACGTCCATCAGCTCCTCACCCAGGCGCGCGCGGACGGAACCATCGAGCGAAGCACCTTGAGACGCCAGCATCGAGCAGAATTCGACGGCGATCCGGCCCAGGCCTCGACCGGTGCTCAAGGTCGCCGAGACCGGGATTCGATCCTTCGCAAAACGGGAGGCGAATACCTCTCGCGGCATTTCGAGGTAATACGAACGGATCTTCCCAAGGCATTGAAGGTCGTAAGGTTCGGACGCGCAGAAGAGCGCGCCTGTTCCAGCATTGGTCGAGAGCGTCGAGCCCGACTGGAGAACATTGATATTGCCAGTCTGTATGAATTGAACATAGTAGCAATCCTTGTCGAGCTTCGCCAAATGCGAACGCCGCCTCGATATCTGCTGATGCGACAGCAGGATGTCGGTCACCGTTACGGCGCCGAACTGCGCCTCGCGGATAAAGCCGTCATAGTTGGACTGGTCTTCGGCGTGGACATCGACATGGACGTAAACGTCGCAAATCGCATCACGCCAGGCGGCGTAGCGCTTTGCTTGAGCCAAGCTCTCCGTCGAGAAGATCAGCTCCACTTTTCCCTCCCTGAGCCTGCCCCCGGAGGCCGATCGGCTCTCCGCGAGCGATGCCTATGGCCATGGCATGATCAAGTCGAAGGGCTCCGCATTTTTTAGGCATTAAGTCCCCCTCGTGCTTATTGTTGGCTCTTTCCTGTTGGCGCAGCAATAAAAACTTCGAGTGCACGGCCAAGCAAGAATCTTGCGCACACAGGCAAGAACTTCCTTTTCAAGCAATGGTACCCCGCCCATCACGGCAAGTGGCCGCCAGACGCCATAGACCCGTGAGCCGACGGATCGTCGGGTGGAGGAGCGTCCATGCTTCGCGTCTTCAGTCTGACGCAAGAGCGGATCGTATTTCTGTTCGCGATTATCCTGCTGGCGGCGTTTGCCGCCTTTCTTCCCGGCTTCTCCACGGCGGACAACCTTCTGTCGCTCGTTCGCAGCGTCTCGGTGCTGGGAATTCTCGGCGTCGCCATGGCGCTCGTCGTCATCGGCAGGGGCATCGACCTGTCGCTCGTCTCGCTCATGGCCATTTCGCTGGCCTGGGCTCTCCAGCTCGTCACGAACGGCATGTCGCTGGCCGGCGGGCTCGCCCTGGGGCTGGCGCTCTCGGTCGGCTTCGGGCTGATCAACGGCTTCCTCATCGCCTATGTCGAGATTCCGGCCATCTTCGCCACGCTGGCGATGGGAACCCTGATATACGGCTTCGGCCAATTCTGGCTCTACGACCTCGGTGTCGTCTATCTGCCCGAGCAGGCGCGCTCGATCGTCTGGATCGGCGCGGGCAACCTCGGCGGCATTCCCGTCCCCGTGATCGTCTTCGGCTTGGTTTGCGCGATCGCGGCGCTCTCTCTTCGCTACACCCGGACCGGGCGCTTCATCCGCGCGATCGGTGACAATCCGCTGACCGCCCGCATCACCGGGCTGCCGGTCCGGCCGGTCATCGTTATGCAGTACCTGCTGTCCGCCCTGGTGGGCTTCCTGGCGGGCCTGGTCACGGCGACCTCGGTCGCCAGCATGAACACGCGCCTAGCCCTCTCGACCTTCGTCTACGACATCATCCTGGTCGTGGTGCTTGGCGGGATCGGCCTCTCGGGCGGCCGCGGCGGAATTCGCAACGTCATCGTCGGCACGCTCCTCATCGGCATCCTGATCAACGGGATGACGATCATGGATATCCAATACACCGTCCAGAACGTGATCAAGAGCGTCATCCTGCTCGCCGCGATCGTCGCCGACACCATCATCAATCCGCGCGACGAGCAGACGGCTCAACAAGGCGACATCTGACAAGGCGCTAACGAACAAGCAACAAACAGTCCACCGGGGAGAAAACCATGAGAAGCATGAAGGTATGGCTGCTGGCGGCAGCGATCGGATTCGTCGGCACGGCGGCGCAGGCCGAGGGCATCGACGATCCGGCGCGGGCTTCCTACTACGAGGCATTCCAGGGCAAGAAGGTCGCCTATGTTCCCGTCGCGATGGGCTTCGACCTGACCGAAGGCTGGGCCGCCGGCCTGCGCCAGTATCTCGAGCCCCTGGGCGTCAAGTTCGAGGTCCGCGATCCGAACTGGAGCACCGACGCCGGGGCGCAGGCCATCACCTCGCTGATCGAGGAGAAGCCGGACGTCATGGTCATTCACAACCCCGACGTCCAGTCCTACGCGAAGCTTCTCAAGAAGGCCGAGCAGGCGGGCATCTACGTCGTCCAGGTCAATATGCGGTCGAGCTACTCGACCGACGCCTTCGTCGGCGCCGACTATGTCGGCATGGGCGAGTATCTGGGCAACCGCCTGGTGGAGAAATGCTCGCCGGCCAACGGCGGCAGCGGGAAGGTATCGATAACGCAAGGCGTGCTGACGGCCGCAGCGAGCGCCTATCAGATGAAGGGAATCGACAACGTCCTCTCCAAGCACCCCGAGATCAAGGTCGTGTCGAACCAGGCCGCCGACTGGGACGCCACGAAGGCCCGCACCATCATGGCGACCGCCCTGCAGCAGAACCCCGACCTTTGTGGCGCCGTCGGGTTCTGGGACGTGATGGATGTGGGGACGGCTTCCGCCATCAAGGAGGCCGGCAAGAACGTCTACCTGATCACGCAGGGCGGCGGCAACCAGGCGGCTTGCGACAATCTGGAGAAGGGCCTCTTCAGCGAGGTCGTCGTCTACAACGTGCCGAGCCAGGCCCGCGACATGGCCGACATGATCAAGAGCCTGCTCCAGAACAAGCCGAAGCCGGGCGAGACGCACACGACGCTGTTCACGCCTCTCACCATCCTCACGAAGGAAACGATGAAGCCCGGCTCCTGCTGGAGCCTCGACGCCAAGCAGTAAGGCCCCCCGACCGCGGCCGGCGGCGGCCCGTCAACAGCGGGACTCCGCCGGCCTTCGCGGGGCCCGCACCCTTCGGCTTCGAGCGCGACATGTCCCTCGCAGAGACCGCCATCCGTTGGCGTTATCGGCTGATTCCCGATCACGTCGTCGGCGAGATTCTCGCCAAGCGTTGGATCGACAACGCCATCCCCTTCCTCATTCTGGTCGTGGTCGTGGCCGGCTTGAGCTATCTCATCCCGGACTTCTTCAGCCTGGGCGGCCTCGCGACGCTGACGCGCCAGCTCGGCGAATTCGGGCTGATCGTCATCGCGATGACGATCGTCATGGTGGCGGGCGGCATCGATCTGAGCGTCGGATCGAACTTCGCGCTCGCGAACATCGTCGCGCTGGCGCTCCTGAACGTCTACGAACTGCCGCTCGGGCTGGCCTTCATCCTGACCTTGGCGGCCGGCGCCTCGGTCGGGCTCGTGAACGGCGTCCTGGTCGGTTATCTGCGCCTGCGCGCCTTCCTGACGACACTGGTGACGCTGATCATCGTCCGCGCCGTCGTGGACATGATCCTCCTCCATCTGGCCGTGCGGATCTCTGCGGGTTTCGTGGATTCCGACCTGTGGGACTATCTCGGCGAGGGGACGGTCCTCGGCATCCCGTTCAGCTTCGCCGTCTTCATCGTCATCGCGCTCCTGGTCCATCTGCTGCTCAGCCGGACCAGGCCCGGCTGGCAGGTCATGGCCGTGGGCGGCATGCGCCGCTCGGCCTACAATGTCGGGATTCCGGTCCGGCGCACGATCTGCCTCACCTATGTCGCGTCGGGCATGCTGGTGGCCCTCGCGGGCTTCCTGTTCGCGGCGAGGCTGGGGGGCGCCGGGTCCGATACCGGCATGGGCCTCGAGATCACGGCGTTGACCGCCGCGGTCCTCGGCGGAAACAGCCTCGGCGGCGGGCGCGGCTCCGTGGCCAAGGCCGCGTTCGGCGCCATCATCGTCATGATCCTTATCAACGGGCTGGTGCGGCTGGGGATCGCCAGCGGCGCCAACTCGCTCATCCTCGGGCTCATCCTCCTGGTCGCGGTCGCCATCGACGTGCGGTGGCTCAAGAACCGCCACAAGGTGCTGGCCAAGGTCTATGTCTCGCCGACCTTCCAGAGCCTCCCCGCGACGTTCGGCACGGACCGGGGCTCATCGTCGCCCTTCGCGCTGAACGACAAGCTGCGGGACGTATCCCTCATCGGTCTTGGCGAGATCGACGGGCCCGAGGATGTGATTCTCGACGACGACGATCATCTCTATGCCGGAACCCGGACCGGCGACATCGTCCGATTTCCGGCACCCGACTATAAGAGGCACGAGGTGTATGCCCATGTCGGCGGGCGTCCACTCGGCATGGCCTTCGCGAAAGACGGTGCTCTGCTGTGCTGTATCGGCGGCATGGGCCTCTACCGCGTCGGCAAGGACCGCCAGGTCACCAAGCTGTCCGACGAGACCAACCGGACGCCGTTCTCGGTGATCGACGATTCGCGCCTGAAGCTGGCAGACGATCTCGACATCGCGCCGGACGGCCGCGTCTTCTTCAGCGAAGCGACGATCCGCTACGAGATGCATGAATGGGCCGTGGATTGCCTCGAATCGCGAGGCAACGGCCGGATCGTCTGCTACGACCCGAACAGCAACACCACGCGCACCGTGCTGCGCAATCTGATCTTCCCGAACGGAATCTGCATGACGCATGACGGCGTCTCCTTCCTGTTCGCCGAGACCTGGGGATGCCGCGTGAGCCGGTACTACTTCGACGGTCCGAAGGCCGGCACGGTCGAGCTGGTGATTCCCAACCTCCCCGGCTATCCCGACAACATCAATCGCGCGTCGGACGGCAGCTATTGGCTGGCGCTCGTTGGCATGCGCACGCCCTCCGTCGATCTGGCGCTGAAGATGCCGGGCTTCCGCCGGCGGATGGCGCGCCGGGTGGCGCCCGACGAGTGGCTGTTCCCGAACATCAACACGGGATGCGTCATGCGCTTCGATGAGAAGGGGCAGATCCTGGATGTGATGTGGGATCTCGGCGGCGAGAACCATCCGATGATCACCTCGATGCGGGAGCATAAGGGGCATCTCTATATCGGCGGCATCCTCAACAACCGCATCGGCAGGCTGCCGCTCAAGGGGTTCGACCCGACCTGGACGGGACCCGCATCCTATTGGGGGCGGGGATGAACCTCGGCTTCACCCGGATCCTGGATGCCGTCCTGGGACGAGGCGAGAGCGCCATCACGGTCCCTGCCCTGGATGGCGCGTTCCGGCCGAACCGCAGGCTGGACGAAGCCTCCCAGCGCATCGCTATCGACCATCCGAGCGCGATCATCGCCGGCCCCGGCGGCCTCCTGGTCGCCAGCGCCGACGAGATTCGGCGGCTCGATAGCGGCGGCGTCTGGTCGCGGGTCCACAAAGCCGAAGGGGCCATCTCCTGCCTGGGCGAGGTCGGAGGGGGAATTGCGGTCGGGCTGGAGAATGGAGCGGTAAAGATCGTCGGCGGGCGCTTCGACGGCACCAGGTTCGAACCGGCGCCCGAGGCGCGATGCCCGGTCGCGATCGCCGGAATCGAGGACTGCCTGTATGTCTGCCATGGCTCGGCATCGAACGGCCCCTCCGACTGGCAGCGCGATCTCATGGAGCGCAACAGCTCCGGGTCGATCTGGCTCCTGGAGCCCATTTCGGGCGGCCGCCATCGGATAGCCGACCGCCTGGCATTTCCCGCCGGAATCGTGGCCGATCGGGAAACGCTTGTCGTTTCCGAAAGCTGGAAGCACCGCATCCTTCGCGTCGATCGGTCGACGGGACGGCTGCTCGACGTGCCGCTGGGAGACATCCCGGGATATCCCGGCCGGATTTCCCAAGACGGCAAGCAGGGACACCTGCTCTCCGTCTTCGCGCCGCGCAGCCAGCTCGTCGAGTTCATCCTCCGCGAGCCCGGTTTCAAGCGGCGCATGCTGACCGAGATCGAGCCCCGCTACTGGGTGGCGCCAACCTATCGCGCCGGCCGGTCCTTCTACGAGCCCATGCAGGGCGGCGGCGTCAAGCATCTGGGCATATTGAAGCCCTGGGCGCCGACCTTGTCGTTCGGGATGGTCGTTCGGATGGATGAGAACTGCCTTCCCCTCGAGAACTTCCAGAGTCGCGCCGATGGAGCGACCCATGGCATCGTGGGCGCGGTCCGGCATGGCAATAGCCTTTACGCGGCATCGAGGGGGAATGGCGTCGTCGCCAGGCTGGAGGCTTCATCCGGCAACGGATCGGTCGGACCATGACCGCCATTCTCGAGCTCCGGGATGGGACGAAGGAGTATCGCGGCGTTCCCGCGCTCAAGAACGTCACCTTCACGCTGGAGCGCGGGGAGGTCCATGCGCTGCTCGGCGAAAACGGCGCCGGCAAATCGACACTGACCAAGATGCTGGCCGGGGTGGTCCCGCCGACCTCGGGGCAGATCCTGCTCGACGGAAAGCCGGTCGAGCTGGCGAACCCGGCCGATGCTCTCAGGAAGGGCATCGCGATGGTCTATCAGGAGACGAGCTTGGTGCCGTCGCTCACCGTGGCCCAGAACCTCTATCTCGCGGATGCGCGCTGGTTCAATCGCCTGCGCGGAATCTATATCGCAGCCCAGCAGTTCCTGCAGTCGCTCAACTTCCCCGTCGATCCGACGGCGCTGGTCTCGAGCCTCGGCGCGGGGCAGAAGCAGATGGTCGAGATCGCGCGCGCCGTCCACCACAAGGCGCGCGTGATCATGTTCGACGAGCCGACCGGGACGTTGACCCCCGAGGAGAAGCATCACTTCTTCGCCCTGGTCGAGCGTCTCAGGCAACGCGATGTATCGATCATCTTCATATCGCATGCGGTCGAGGAAGCGCTACAGATCTCGGACCGCATCACGATATTGCGGGACGGCGAGCATGTCGTCACCGATGCGACCTCCAGTTTCGACCGTGGCCGGATCGTCAGGTCGATGGTGGGCAGAACGCTATCTGAACAGCTCTACGGCAAAGCCCGCCAGCGGCGGATTCGACCCGCCGGCCGCAAGGTCCTGAGCGTCCAGAACCTGTCGATGGGCACGCTCGTCCGCAACAACACCTTCTCCGTCTTCGCCGGCCAGATCACGGGTGTCTTCGGGCTCATCGGCTCGGGCCGCACCGAGACCGCCAAGGTGATCGCGGGCGTGCTGAAGCGCGACTTCTTTCATGGTGGCCAGGTCCGGCTCGAGGGACGTCCCGTGCGATACCGGGTGCCGCGGCCGGCCGTGCGCGACGGCATCCTCTATGTGACCGAGGACCGTAAGCTCGAGGGCTTCTTCGAGACGATGTCGGTCGCCGAGAACATCTATCTGGGGGCGATAGCGGGGGGCCAGAGCCGGTCGCGGACCATCAGCATCTCGGAGATGAAGACGCTTGCCGACGAGTGGACCAAGGCGCTCAACATCAAGGTCATCAATGCCGACGCGCGCGTGATCGAGCTCTCCGGCGGCAATCAGCAGAAGGTGGTCGTGGCGAAGGCGCTGGTCCAGAAGCCCAAGTTGATCATCTTCGACGAGCCGACACGGGGAGTCGATGTGGGGGCCATCGCCGAGATCCATCAGCTCATCAACAGGCTGGCCGACCAGGACTTGGCGGTGATGGTCATCTCGTCCTACCTGCCGGAGATCCTCCAGCTCTCCGACCGAATCCTGGTGTCGAGGCAGGGACGCATCGTCGAGGAGTTCATGGGGGCGGAAGCCGACGAGGAGACGATCATGTATGCGGCGGTGCATTGATGTGGCCGGGCACGAACTTCCCGAAGACGACAAGGGCGGCCCGCAATGTCGTCTCGATCGCGGATATCGAGGCATTGGAAGCCCTGCCTTACGACGAGTTGATCCCGGCCCGCACGCTGCTCGACCTGCTGCGCGCGACGGCGAAGCTGCATCCCGATCGGCCCGCCCTCACCACGATCCCGCCGGGAGGATATGCCGGCCGCTCGCTGACTCTCTCGCATCGGGATCTCCATCGGCGCGCCGTCCGGGCGGCGAACCTCTTTCGCGGCCTAACCGGCGGACAGAACGGCGGCACCGTCGCGTTCCTCGGCCCGGTCGTCGATGGCATGATGGATGCCCTCCTCGGTGCCCAGATCGCGGGCGTCGCCAGCACGATCAATTATCTGCTGAGCGCCGAGGTCATCGCCGATCTGTTGGCCGCGGAGAACGCGACCGTCCTTGTCCTGTCGCCCCCCGATGCCGATGCGGCGATCTGGCAGAAGGCTCAAGCCGTCATCGAGCGAACACCCTCGCTCAAGCGGATTGTCGTGCTGGGGAAGGCGGGACCCGGCGGTCGGCCGATGATCGAGTTCGCGGAAGCGTCCTTCAGGCACAGGGACGACCAACTGGAGTTCGAGACGCAGTCAGGTCGGGAGACGGTCTGCGCGCTCTTCCATACCGGCGGCACGACGGGACGGCCCAAGCTCGTGCGCCTCACCCATGGCAACCAGATCCACGCGGCCTGGAGCTTTGCCCAGGTTCACGGATTCGACGAGACCGATGCCGTGATCGACGGGTTCCCGCTTTTCCATGTGGGCGGCACCATCACCAGCGGCCTCTCGGTCCTGGCCGCCGGCGGCCATATCGTCATTCCCTCTCCCTACGGCCTGAGGGACCGGGAGGCGATCCGAACTTATTGGAAGATCGTCGAGGCCTTCCGTATCACGATCGTCGGCGGCGTGCCGACCTCGATCGCGACGCTCACGGACACGCCGATCGCGGGTGCCGACATTTCCAGCGTGCGGATGGGGGTGACGGGCGGGGCGGTCTGCCCCAAGGCCGTGAGCGAACGCTTTCTGGAGCGGACGGGCGTTCGGCTTTACGAAACCTACGGCATGACCGAGACGGCGGCCGCCATCGCCTTCAATCCGGGCCGCGGAACGCCGATGCAAGGAAGCGTAGGATTCAGGGCCCCCTTCGCCCAGACCCGGATCGTCAGCCTCGACCCCAACAATCGCGGCGCGATCTGCCCGCCGCAAACGAGCGGCCTGGTCGTCGTCAAGGGGCCGCAGGTTTTCCCGGGCTATCTCGACCCCAGGCACAATCTGGGCATATGGAGCCATGACGGTTGGCTCATCACCGGCGATGTCGGCTATTTGACCCAGGATCAGAGGCTGGTTCTGACGGGCCGGGAGAAGGACCTCATCGTCCGCAGCGGCCACAACATCAATCCTGCCGATATCGAAGACATCGCCAACGAGTTCCCCGGCGTTCAGATCAGCGCCGCGGTCGGAATGCCGGATGCCTATGCGGGCGAGGTGCCGGTTGTCTTCGCGGTGCCGGCGCCGGGCGCTCGGCTCGATGCAGGCCAGCTTCAGCGCCATCTCGAGGCGCATGTCGCCGAGCCGCCGGCCAAGCCCCGGCGCGTCTTCCTGATCGACGCCCTGCCGATGACCGCTGTCGGAAAGATCACCAAGGGCGATCTCAGGGACCGCGCCATCGTCGAGAAGGTTCGGATGGAATCCGAGCGGATCTTCGGCGCCTCGGTTGCCCCCAACGTCGCCGTCGCCAGGGACGAGAAGCTGAACACCGTCGTCCGGGTCGAAATTCGGACCAACGACGCCGCGGCTGTCGAGAAACTGAAAGAGGCGTTGGCACTGTTGCCACAGCGCTACACCGTGATCGCGCTCTCTCCCGACATGACCTCGAGGCCGGTCACGCTAGAGCGCGCCGGCACAGTCGCCATCGTCACGCTCAACCGTCCGGCATCCCTGAACGCCATGTCCGACGAGATGGTCCGCGGCCTCGACCAGGTGCTGGACGAGCTCGCCGCCGATGAGACCGTGCGCGCGGCCATCGTCACCGGTGCCGGCAAGGCCTTCTCCGCCGGCGGCGACCTTCGCGAGTTCGGCCGCAAACTCGAGGCGGATCCGAAATCGCTCCTGGCCACCCTGGCTTACAATCAAGGCGTCCTCGACAAGGTGGAGCGGCTGCCGTTCCCCGTCATCGCGGCGGTCAATGGCGTGGCCGTCGCTGGGGGGCTGGAACTCGTCCTGTGCTGCGATGTCGTGCTGGCATCCGACCAGGCGATGATCGGCGATGGCCACGCGAAATATGCGATCGTCCCGGCCGCCGGGTCCTCGGTTCGCCTGTTCATCAAGATGGCCGCCAACCGGGCGGCGCATCTGCTCTACAGCGCGGAACTCTTCCCCGCCGCCAAGCTCCAGGAATGGGGATTGGTCAACGAGCTCGTCGCCGCCGACCGATTGCTCGACAGGGCCAAGGAGATCGCGGACCAGTACAGCCAACAGAGCCCGCAGGTCCTGAAGCATATGAAAGCTTTGGCGCGTGCGCCATTCGAGGCCCGCATCAAGGAAGGCCTGCGATTGGAGCTGGAGGCCTTCCAAACGCATCTTGAGAATCGTGACCTTGCGGAAGGCCTCAAGGCCTTTCGAGAGAAGCGCAAGCCCAGCTACTAGAAGAGCGCATCGATGACAATTCGCTTTGACGGTCGAGTGGCGATTGTGACGGGAGCGGGGCGAGGGCTGGGCCGGAGTCACGCGCTGGGCCTGGCAGCCCGGGGTGCCAAGGTCGTCATTGCCGATTTCGATCCATCCGTCGAGGGCGCGCCGCTCGCCGCATCGGAGGTGTCGGGAGAAATCCGAGCCCGTGGTGGCGAGGCGATCGCGGTTGGCGCCAATGTTGCTGATCAAGGCTCGGTACAGAACATGGTCGACCATGTTCTCGCCCGATGGGGGCGGGTGGACGTCTTGATCAACAACGCCGGCATATTGCGCGACAAGACGTTCGCCAAGATGGACCTGGCCGATTTCCGTCTCGTGCTCGATGTGCATGTCATGGGGACCGTCAATTGCACCAAGGCGGTATGGGACAGGATGCGCGAGCAAAGGTATGGCCGCGTTGTCTTGACGGCGTCCGCCTCCGGCCTTTACGGCAACTTCGGGCAATCCAACTATGGAACCGCAAAGGCGGCCATGGTCGGTCTGATGAACGTTCTTCATCTCGAAGGCGAGAAGCACGACATCCGCACCAACATCCTGCTGCCGACGGCGGCCACGAAGATGACGGAGGGGCTGTTCCCCGAGGCCGTTGCCGAGTTGGCGACGCCCGAATCGATCACGCCGGGCCTCTTGTTCCTTGTCTGCGAGAATGCCCCGTCTCGCGTGATGCTCTGTGCTGGTGCTGGATCATTCGCGCGAACGCTCATTACCGAGACGGTCGGCGTTCACTTCTCGGAAGCGGACCGCACGCCGGAGAACATCGCGGCCGCGTTCGACAAGATTTCCGATCCGACCGGCGCGGTCAGCGTCGCGACGGCATTTCAGCAGACCGACAAGCTTATCGCGCTGGCCCGTCAACCGTAGCCATGGTCCCGCAGAATCGACCGTCCTAATCACCGTTCGGCAGGCGCGCTCATGATTTCCGATCGCGACGTTGTCTTCACTGGCGCCGTACGAACGGCCATCGGCACATTCGGTGGGTCTCTGGCCGCTGTGCCGCCCCGGGAACTGGGGGCGCGTGTCATCCACGAAGCGGTGACGCGCAGTGGGATTGAGCCCGGAGAGGTTGGGCATGTCGTCTTCGGTCAGGTGATTCACACCGAGCCCGGCGACATGTATCTCGCACGCGTCGCTGCAATGGGCGCGGGCATCCCGAAGGAAGTGCCGGCAATGACCCTCAACCGCTTGTGCGGAAGCGGCCTTCAGGCGATCGTCAGCGCCGCCCAATCGATCAGGCTCGGCGACGTCGACATCGCGGTCGCCGGCGGCGCCGAGAGCATGAGCCGCGCGCCGTTCACCGTGCCGGATCTGCGTTTCGGCAAGCGGATCGGGAATGCGGCCCTGATCGATATGCTGACCTCCGCGCTGACCGATCCGTTCGGCAACGGGCATATGGGCGTTACTGCCGAGAACGTGGCGGCGGACGCGCATATCGGTCGCGAGGAGCAGGATGCGCTTGCGCTCAACAGCCATCGGCGGGCCATGCGGGCGCTCGAGGAGGGGCGGTTCCACGATCAGGTCCTTCCGATCGAGGTGACGGTCGGAAAGGAGAAACGCGAATTTGCCCGTGACGAGCATGTTCGCTCGGACGCTTCGGCGGTCAACCTGGCAAAGCTCCGGCCCGTCTTCAAGGAAGGCGGGACCGTGACCGCCGGCAACGCTTCCGGGGTCAACGACGGCGCGGCGGCTCTGACGGTGATGGCGAGGTCGGAAGCGGTTAAACGCGACATTCGGCCCTTGGGGCGCTTGGTGGCGTATGGCCATGCCGGCGTCGATCCCGGCCGCATGGGCATCGGGCCGGTCCCGGCCGTCAAAGCGGCGCTCGCGAAGGCGGGCCTCTCCGTGTCGCGGATGGATGTCATCGAATCCAACGAGGCCTTCGCCGCGCAAGCCTGCGCGGTCGCTAAAGAACTCGGCTTTCCCGAGGACAAGACCAATCCGAATGGCGGCGCCATCGCTCTTGGGCATCCCGTTGGCGCGACGGGTGCCATCATCATGGTCAAGCTGCTCTATGAGCTCGAGCGAATCCAAGGCCGCTACGGCTTGGCGACGATGTGCATCGGCGGGGGCCAGGGCATCGCGGCGATCGTCGAGCGCGAGGCCTAGCCAGCCACAGTTAGCCCCCTGATAATCAAAAGTAATCTGCGGAACCGCACGGTCCTTCCAAGGCCAGCTTGACAAAGGCGTATATGCGCGTATATAGGTGCATATACGCTGAATGCTCACAGGGAGGCCCCCAATGCTGGCCGATGGTTTTCCGAAGGCCGATTTGTGCAACTGCCTGGCGCTGCGCCAGGCGGCGCGGCATGTGACCCAGCTCTATGACCAGTTCCTGGCACCCACCGGGGTGAGGGCGAGCCAGTTCGGCATCCTCGCCAAGCTGCGCCGCAAGGGCCCGATGACGATCAACGCGCTGGCGCGCGACCTGGTGCTGGATCGGACCACGCTGGGGCGCAACATCCTGCCGCTCGAGCGCGAAGGGCTCATCGACATCCGTAAGGGTCAGACCGACCGGCGCAGCAAGGAACTGCATCTGACCGAGCGGGGCCGCGAGCGGTTGCGCGCGGCGGCTCAGGGCTGGGTCAAGGCGCAGGAGCAGTTCGAGGCGACCTTCGGCGGCGAACGCAGCACCGAGCTGCGCACAATGCTGCGCCAGATCGCGGCGCAGGATTTCGGCGTCGATGCGAACGCCGACGTCGATCTCTGATCCGAACATGCAAGATCGATCCCTGACCCGGACATAGATGCGAAGGCGGGCCTCCTCGGGAGATTGGCCATGACGACCACGGTCGTAGATCGCAGTCTGGTTTCCATTCCCACGAAGGGCAAGCTGAAGGCGCGCCTCAAGCGCGGCCTCCCCATCGGCCTCGGCCTCATGATTGCGATCGGCGCTGCCTGGTACGGCTATGACTGGTGGCGCGAGGGTCGCTTCATCGAAAGCACCGACGATGCCTATGTCGGGGGCGACGTCACCGTCATCGCGCCCAAGGTCTCGGGCCTCATCGCCCGGGTCCTGGTGACCGACAACCAGGAGGTCCATGCCGGCGACCTGCTGGTGAAGCTCGACGACCGCGATTATCAGGCCACCCTCGCCAAGGCGGAGGCCGCGGTCGCCGCCGGTGAGGCGACGCTCGCCAATCTCGATGCCGCGCGGCGCCTGCAGGAAGCGGTGATTGCACAGACGGCGGCCGACATCGCGGCGGCCGATGCGGAGACCGCGCGGGCCCGCGACGATCAGAACCGCTATCAGAAGCTGCTAGCGACGGCCGACGCCTCGACTCAGCGCTTCCAGCAGGCCGACGCCGCCTACAAATCCGCGATCGCCGGCGGCCAGAAGGCGCGCGCGGCCCTCGATGCGGCCCAGCGCCAGCTCGACGTGATCGATACCCAGAAGCAGCAGGCCCTCGCGGCACTCGCGGAAGCCCAGGCCGCGCGCGATCTGGCGGCGCTCGATGTCGGCTACACCGAATTGCGCGCGCCGATCGACGGCGTCATCGGCAACCGCGCGGCGCGCGGTGGCGCCTATGCCACCGTCGGTGCGCGGCTCTTGGCGGTGGTGCCCTCGCACGGCCTCTGGGTCGATGCCAATTTCAAGGAGAGTCAGCTCGCCCGGATGCAGCCGGGGCTCGAGGTCACGGTCCATGCGGACGTGCTGCCGGGCCTCGAGTTCCATGGCCATGTGGTGAGCCTGGCGCCCGCGACCGGCGCGCTCTTCAGTGTGCTGCCGCCGGAGAACGCCACGGGCAATTTCACCAAGATCGTGCAGCGCGTGCCGGTGCGCATCCTGCTGGATGGCGACGCCTCGGAGCTGGGGCTGCTGCGCCCGGGCCTCTCGGTCACCGCCGAGATCGATCTGCGGCCGAGCGAAGGAGCTGCCCCGTGAGCGTCGCGCCGCGCGCGGCGGGCAGCTCCTTCACGGATCCGGCCCAGCTCCCGCTGTCGAAGAAGGTCCTCGCCTTCGCCACGATGAGCGTCGGCTTCTTCATCGCTCTCCTCGACATCCAGATCGTCTCGGCCTCGCTCGCCGATATCGGCGGCGGGCTCTCGGCCAGCCCCGACGAGGTCTCCTGGGTCCAGATCAGCTATTTGATCGCCGAGATCATCGTGATTCCGCTCTCGGGTTGGCTCTCGCGCGTCATGTCGACGCGCTGGCTCTTCGTGGTGTCGGCGGTGGGCTTCACGTTGACGAGCCTGCTCTGCGGCTGGGCCTGGGACATCCGGAGCATGGTTGTCTTCCGAGCACTCCAGGGCTTCCTCGGCGGCTCGATGATCCCGACCGTCTTCACCGTGGCCTTCATCTATTTCGGCGGCCATCAGCGCGTGATCGCGGCCGCCGTCATCGGCGCGCTCGCCTCGCTGGCGCCGACGCTGGGGCCCACGGTCGGCGGCTGGATCACCGACAGCTATTCCTGGCATTGGCTCTTCTTCGTCAATCTGGTGCCGGGCCTCTTCATCACGCTGGTCGTGCCGATCCTGGTCAAGGTCGATCGGCCGAACTGGTCGCTGCTCAAGGGCGCGGACTATCCCGGCATGGTGCTGATGGCAGTCTTCCTCGGGTGCGTCGCCTACACGCTGGAGGAGGGGCCGCGCTGGAACTGGCTCGAGGACGGCACCATCCGGACCACGGCCTGGACCGCGGCCCTCTCGGGAGCCGCCTTCATCTGGCGCAGCCTCGCCTTCGCCAATCCGGTCGTGGACTTGCGCGCGCTCAAGAGCCGCAATTTCGCGCTCGGCAGCTTTTTCTCCTTCGTCACCGGCATCGGCATCTTCGCCACCATCTATCTGACGCCGGTCTTCCTCGCCCATGTGCGGGGCTTCAGCGCGCTTCAGATCGGGCTTGCCGTGTTCTCGACCGGCGTGTTCCAGATCATGGGGATCCCGATCTACACCTTCCTGGCCAGGCGCATCGATCTGCGCTGGCTGATGATGGCCGGGCTCGCCGGCTTCGCCGTCAGCATGTGGAACTTCACGCCGATCACCCACGGCTGGGGCTGGCGCGAGCTTCTGCTGCCGCAGGCCTTCCGCGGCTTCGCCCAGCAGTTCGCCGTGGCACCGACCGTGACCTTGACCCTGGGCTCGCTGGCGCCCGAGCGCCTCAAGCATGCTTCGGGTCTCTTCAACCTGATGCGCAATCTGGGCGGCGCCATCGGCATCGCGGCCTGCGCCACCATCCTCAACGACCGCACCAACCTGCATTTCGCGCGGCTCGCCGATCACCTCAACGCCGCCAATGCCGCCTTGGGCGAGCTCACGGAACGGATCGGTACGATCTATGCGCAGACCCTGGGCGGCGATCCGGTGGCGGGCCAGACCGCGGCCCTCAAGCAGCTCTGGGCGCTCACCTACCGCGAGGCGCTGGTGCAGACCTTCTCGGATGCCTTCCTCGTCATCTTCGCCTGCTTCGTGATCGCGACCGTGATGGTGCCGCTGATGAAGAAGGTCGCTCCGCCGAAGGCGCCGACGGCGGACGCGCACTGAGCGGGCCCGATCTCCGCTGCGATCACGGCTTCTGAAAACTCCGTGATCGGCTGGCCAGGCGGCCGCGTCGCCTTCGTCTTGTTTGCCGGAGAGTGGTACGTTCCTCGCGGAATTCGAAGGAGAGCTCGCCATGAATCGACTTCCGTGGATCGCCGGTTGCTGTGCGACAGTAATGTTGGGCCTGGTGGCAATCCGGGCCGCGACCTCCGTTGCCGCCGCGGTGCCCATACCCAATCCTGCCATCGACGCGCCGATGGCGGAGTCCCATGGCAAACAGACGGCCGTGCTTGCCGGCGGCTGCTTCTGGGGCATGCAACTCGTGTTCGAGCATCTCAAGGGCGTCACGCACGTGATCGCGGGCTATGCCGGCGGCGAGGCAGCGACCGCCGAATACGAGGCGGTGAGCTCCGGGACGACCGGGCACGCCGAATCGGTGCAGGTCGAATTTGATCCCGCGCAAGTGAGCTTCGGACAGATTCTCAAGGTCTATTTCTCAGTCGCCCACGATCCGACCGAGATGAACCGCCAGGGCCCGGACGAGGGCCCGCAATATCGGTCGTCGATCTTCTTCACGGACGCCGAGCAGCAGAAAATTGCCGAGTCCTATATCGCCCAGCTGAATGCGGCCGGCAACTATCCGTCCCCGATCGCCACGACGGTCGTTCCGCTCAAGGCCTTCTATCCGGCCGAGGACTATCATCAGGACTATGCGGTCCATCATCCCTTCAGCCCCTATATCATCGTCAACGATCTTCCGAAGCTCGATGATTTCAAGGCGGAGCTGCCCGATCTCTACGTCGAACGATGATCCGGTCGATGCGGCCGCTCTTCGCCGATGAGCGCCGGCGTGGCATGATGGCGAGGAATGCCCCGAACGAAGGAGGCCGGCGATGCCCGAGCTCCCGGATGTCGAGCATTTCCGCCGGCATCTGGCGGAAACCTCGCTGGGTCGAAGCATCGAGGATGTGACCATCCGCAACGCCAAGGTGCTCGCCTTACCCGGCACCAGACTGCGCCAGGCGCTGCAGGGTCGGCGCATGACGCGCACGCGCCGCCATGGCAAGCAGCTCCTGGTCGAGCTCGATGATGGGCGTTGGCTCGCCCTTCGTTTCGGCATGACCGGCCGGTTGCTTCATTTCAAGGACGCGGCGGACGACCCTGCCTATGACCGCGTGCGGCTCGACTTCGCCGACGGTAGTCATCTCGCTTTCGAGGACCGACGCCAGTTGGGCCGGATCGCGGTCATCGCGGATGCCGACGATTTCATCCGGCAGCAGAAGCTCGGGCCAGACGCGCTGGATTCCAAGCTGGATGCAGCCGCCTTCACCGCCCTCTTTGCGGCGAATCGCGCGACCGCCAAGGCCGCGCTGATGGACCAGACACTCGTCAGCGGCATCGGCAACATCTTCTCGGACGAGATCCTGTTCCAGGCCGGCATCCATCCGCAGGCGCAGGTCAAGGCGCTCGACCGCGCCGACCTTGCCCGGCTCTATCGGACCACGCGCAAGGTCCTGCAAATCGCGGTCGCGCGCGGCGGCGGTTCCGAGGAAGGGGCGGATAAGTTGCCGAAGGGCTTTCTGACTCCCCGGCGCGAGGCGGGCGCGCGCTGCCCGCATTGCCGCGGGCGCATCGAAACCCTCAAATTCTCGGGACGCACCGCCTATCTCTGCCCCCCCTGCCAGACCATCGGAGCCCCGCGCTCCCGGTCGCGCCGAACCAAAGCGGCTCGATGACGACGTCACCGGGGTAACCGCTGTTCGGGCGCGCTGCCGCGAGCCCGCGGATGGGCTTGACCCATGTCAATGGCGCGAGGACGGCCCTCGGATGATATTGGGGTGAACCCTGCCTCCGAGCTCGTCGGCGCGGCCGCCCTCGTGCGGGGTTCGACCATTCGAGGAAGTCGGCGCATGAGCGTCATTGTTGTGCTGCGC
>Ga0335084_10000469_pt1 | contig 34212 bp, 18 predicted proteins | sample Lox_Sample_44_FD_206721 | JGI IMG/M metagenome (GOLD analysis project Ga0335084, IMG submission 206721) | Soil microbial communities from Loxahatchee National Wildlife Refuge, Florida, United States - Lox_Sample_4.4 | ecosystem: Environmental > Terrestrial > Soil > Wetlands | place: USA...
TCAAGTCGGGGCGCCGCGAGGCGCTGCCCTACGTGCACGCCGGCTGGATCGGGGCGCTGGCGGCGGGCGGCCTGACCTGGGTGGTCGCCTCGTACGTGGTGACGGTGAGCGGAGCCAGCCGCGAGGTGACGGAGGGCGCGACCGCGCTGCTCGCCGCGGTCATGCTGCTCTACGTTGGCTTCTGGATGCACCGCCACGCGCATGCTGCGCGCTGGAAGACCTTCCTCGAGACCCGCGTGCAGGCCGCCCTCTCGGGCCGCACGCTCTGGGCGCTGGCGTCGATCGCATTCCTTGCGGTCTACCGCGAGGCCTTCGAGACCGTGCTCTTCTACCAGGCCCTCTGGATCGAGGCCGGCCGCGAGGGCCGCCTGGCCGTCGGCGCGGGGTGCCTGGCGGGCTTCCTCGGCCTCGTGCTGCTCGCCTGGCTCATCCTCAAGCTTGGGCTGCGCCTGCCGGTCGGCTGGTTCTTCGGCCTAGGATCAGCCCTGATGGCCGTGCTGGCCGTGGTGCTGGCGGGCAAGGGCATCGCGGCGCTGCAGCACGCGGGCAAGCTCCCGGTCGGGCCGCTCGACCTGCCCGCGATCCCGTCGTTGGGCGTCTACCCAACGTGGCAGGGCATGGTCACCCAGATGGTGCTCGTGGTGATGATTCTCGGAGCGCTCGCGTACTTGCGGCGGCGGGACGTCTAGAGGGCGTCGGCGATCGCCTTCACGCCGCCCGGGTTGTCGAGAGAGGAGAGATCGCCCGGGTCGCGGCCGAGATAGGTCGCGCGCACCACCCGCCGCATGATCTTGGCGCTGCGGGTCTTCGGCAGCTCGCGCGCGAACAGCACTCGCTCCGGTCGGATGGCCTTGCCCATCGAGCGCACGACCTCCTCGACCAGCTCGGCGCGCAGGGGCTCCGACGGCTGATGGCCCGGCCGCAGCACCGCGAAGCACACCACGGTCTCGCCCTTGATCTCGTGCGGTACCCCGATCGCCGCCGCCTCCGCCACCGCCGGGTGCCCGACCAGCACCGACTCGACCTCGGCCGGTCCCACGCGCTTGCCCGCGATCTTCAGGGTGTCGTCCGAGCGCCCCTGGATGAACCAGAAGCCGTCGGGATCGATGTACGCCCAGTCGCCGTGCACCCACACGTCGGGCCACCGCGACCAGTAAGTCTCGATGTAGCGGTCCGGATCCTTCCAGAAGCCGGCGGTCATGCCCGGCCACGGGCGCGTCACGACCAGCTCGCCCACCTGCCCGCGCACCGGCCGGCCCTCATCGTCATAGACGTCGGCGGCCATGCCGGGAATCGGCCCGGCGAACGAGCAGGGCTTGATCGGGGCGATCGGGAAGCAGGAGAGGATGCCGCCCGAGATCTCGGTGCCGCCCGTGTAGTTGATGATCGGCAACCGTCCCTTCCCGGCGGTCCGGAAGAGCCAACGGTAGGGCTCCGGGTTCCAGGGCTCCCCGGTCGAGGCCATCAGGCGCAGCGATGAGAGATCGTGGCGTGTGACCCACTCTTCCCCGTGAGGCATGAGCGCCCGCACCGCGGTCGGCGAGATGCCGAGCACGGTGACGCGGTGGCGCTCCAGCACCGACCAGAGCCGGTCCGGCTTCGGATAGTCCGGCGTGCCCTCGAACAGCACCGCGGTGCCGCCGGTGAGCAGGGCGCCGCCGATCAGCATCGGCCCCATGAGCCAGCCGAGGTCGGTCACCCAGAAGAGCCGGTCGCTCTCGCCGAGATCGAAGAGATACGCGAAGTCGTGCGCGTTCTTGATCGAGAAGCCGCCGTGGGTGAGCACCGTGCCCTTGGGCCGTCCGGTGGTCCCCGAGGTGTAGATGATCAGGCACGGATGGTCGGCGTCCACCGGCAGCGCCGCACTCTCGGCCGACTCGGGCGCGACCAGATCGTGCCACCAGAGATCGCGCCCGTCCTTCCACGGCACCTCGGCCCCGCTGCGACGGTGGACGATCACGTGCTCGACGGTCGGCGACGCGGCCACCGCCTCGTCGGCGGTCCGCTTGAGCGGCACCGGCTGGCCACGCCGCGCGAAGGCGTCCGCGGTGATGAGGAGCCGGGCGCCGCACCCGTCCAGGCGCGAGGCCACCGCCTGCGCGCCGTAGCCCGAGAAGCACGGGGTGTAGACGGCCCCGATGCGCGCCACCGCCAGCGTGGCGATCACCGCCTCCGCGCACATCGGCAGGAAAATGCCGACGGTGTCGCCGGGCCGGATGCCGAGGCGGGTGAGCGCGTTCGCGAGCCGGCCCACCTCGGCGGCCAGCTCGGTGTACGAGAGCGTGCGCACGGTACCGTCCTCGGCCTCCGTGATCACGGCGGGCCGGGCGCCGCGGCCGGCCGCGATGTGCCGATCCACCGCGTTGTAGGCGAGGTTCAGGCGGCCACCCGGAAACCACCGCGGCCACGCGATGCCCTTCGAGGCGTCGAGCACGCGCTGGTAGGGCGTGAACCAGTGGAACCCGAGGTCGCGCGAGACCGCGTCCCAGTACCACTCGGGATCCGCGTTCGACCGCCGCTGCAGATCGGCGAGCGAGGCGAGGCCGTGCTGCTTCATGAAGCGCGCCATCCGGGTCTTCGCGGCGGTCTCCGGATCCGGCCGCCAGATGATCTCGTTGACGTCCACGGCGGTCAGCCCTCCACGTCGGCGAGCGCGGTGGCGTGGACGGCGCGCCACTCGGCGAGGGCGTCGAGCCAGGCGATCTGGCGCGCGGTGAAGAGCGGGCTCGCGGACCCGCGCGGCTCGAGCCAGCGCTTGAGGTAGAGCCCGGCCGCGAGCAGCTTCCGGTACCCGTGGCCCTGCTCGCGCAGCGCCTGGCCCTCGGCGAGCAGGAGCGAGCCGGCGAGCAAATGGTAGAGCGTGTCCGCGACCGGCCGCGCCAGCAGCTCGCGCTCCTCGCCGGGCAGCGCGGCCCACCCCGCCACCTGCCGAGACAGCGACTCGAGACCGGCCCGCACCAGATCGACCCACGGCTTGGCCGCGGGCTCGCTCACGCGGGCCAGACGCTCGGCGATGAAGGCGGCGAGCGCCTCGAGCCCGCGATCCTTCACGATCGCCCGCTGCACGTCGAGGGCCACCACGTTGGCCGAGCCCTCCCAGATCGCGCCGAGATAGGCGTCGCGCACGAGGCGCGGGTTCACCCACTCCTCGACGTAGCCGTTGCCGCCGCGCACGTTCATGGCCTCGGCGGTCACGTCGCGCGCGCGGAGAGTGATCCAGTACTTGGCGAGCGGCGTCCACACGCGCGCGAGCGAGCGTGCGTCGCCCGCACCCGCGTCGCGCCGGTCGAGCAGCGCGGCGCCGTTCAGGATGACGGAGGCCGCCGCCTCGGCGTCGAGCAGCATCGAGAGCAGGTTGCTGCGCAGCAGCGGCAGCTCGATCAGGGGCCGGCCGAAGGCGACGCGCTGCCGCGCGTGCACCAGCGCCTCGAGCAGGGCGCGCCGCATGAGGCCCGCCGCCCGCATCGCGTTGGACAGCCGCGAGCCGTTGACCATCTCCATCATCTGCTTGAAGCCCGAGCCGAGATCGCCGACCACGTAGGCGACCGCGCCCGTGTAGGTCACCTCGCCGGTGGCCATCGAGCGCGAGCCGAGCTTGTCCTTCAGGCGATTGATCGTCCAGGCGTTCTTGCTGCCGTCGGGCAGGCACTTGGGCACCAGGAACATGGCGAGGCCGCGCGTGCCCTCGGGCGCCCCTTCGGGCCGGGCGAGCGTGAGCGCAAGCTCGGCGTTGGCCACCGAGGTGAACCACTTGTCGCCCCAGAGTCGCCACTGTCCGTCGGGCCCACGTCGGGCCACCGTGGTGGACGCGCCCACGTCGGAGCCGCCGGTGCGCTCGGTCATCCACTGGGTGCCCTGCCAGAGGGCGGCCGGGTTGGTAGCGGTCAGGTGCGGGAGATAGCGCCGCTTGAGCTCCTCGCTGCCGTACGCCCCCAGCATGCGCGCGCAGGAGTCCGTCATGTTGACGGGACAGAGCAGCCCGAACTCGCTCTGGGCGAAGAGATACGACAGCGCGTACTTCACGACCTGCGGGACCCGATCGGGCCAGCCCAGCACCCCGGGCCGGTGCGCCATCGCGGCCAGCCCGAAGTGGCCGAACGCGATGTCCTCCATGCGGCGGTAGGCGGGGTGGCGCACCACCTCGTCGACGCGGCGGCCCTGCTCGTCCCACGCGCGCAGCGTGGGCGGGTTGCGATCGGCCTGGGCCGCCAGCTCGTCCAGCTCGCCGCCGGCGATCTCACCCAGCTCGGTCAGGTGGGGCCGGGCCCGCGCGAAGATCTCGGGCCCCATCACCGACTCGCAGAGAGCCTGGAAGTTGGGATCCTCGAGGTAGAAGTTGAGGCCGCGCGTGGTCGGCATCGCGTCCTGCGCGGGTGCAGTAGGCGAAGACGGCGTGGTCATGGTGCACCCGAGTCTATCGCGAACCGCAGGTCTGTGGTAGGAGAGACGCGTCGTTCACCACGCTCCCCAGGAGGCGGACATGGCGCGCAAGCCGGCAGCGGCCCCGGCCAGCAAGGCCCCGGCCCGGAAGCCCGACGCGGTCGACCCGAAGCACCGGTGGGACCGCCCCATCCAGGCGCCGGGCCACACCCAGGTGGACTTCGAGGAGCGGGTGGACTTCCGCCGCCTCCACGAGTACCGGATCGGCCGCACCCGGCGCGCCCTCGCGACGTCCGGGCTGGGCGCCCTCCTCGTCTTCGATCAGTACAACATCCGCTACATCTCGGGCACCGTCATCGGCGAGTGGGCGCGCGACAAGCTGACGCGCTGGTGCCTGCTCACCGGCAACGGCGAGCCCTGGGTGTGGGACTTCGGCTCGGCGGCGCGGCATCACCGCCTCTCCACACCGCAGCTGCCGTCCAACCAGTGCCTGGCCGGCATGGTCGGCATGCGCGGCGCGGTCTCGCCCAAGGCTGGCCTCTTCGAGGCGGCCGCACGCGAGATCAAGGCGATCCTGACCCGCGAGGGGGTGGCGGGCATGCCCCTCGGCATCGACGTGGTGGAGCCGCCGTTTCTCTTCGCGCTCCAGAAGCTGGGCATCGAGGTGCGCGACGGCCAGCAGGTGATGCTGGAGGCCCGCGTGATCAAGAACGCCGACGAGCTCGTCCTGCTCAACATGGCGGCGGCCATGGGCGACGGCGTGTACCAGGACATCTTCGAGGCGCTGAAGCCGGGGGTGCGCGAGAACGACATCGTGGCCCTGGCCAACAAGCGGCTCTACGAGATGGGCTCGGACTGCGTGGAGGCCATCAACGCGATCTCGGGCGAGCGCTGCTCCCCGCACCCGCACAACTTCACCGACCGCATCATCCGGCCGGGCGACCAGGCCTTCTTCGACATCATCCAGTCCTACGTGGGCTATCGCACCTGCTACTACCGGACCTTCAGCGTGGGGCGCGCTACCGCGCCGCAGATCACCGCCTACAAGAAGGCGCGCGAGTGGATGGACGAGGCGATCGCCCTCATCAAGCCCGGCGTGGGCACCGATCGGATCGCCCGTGCATTCCCGCAGGCTCAGGACATCGGCTTCGAGAGCGAGATGGCGGCCTTCGGCCTCAACTTCTGCCACGGCCTGGGGCTCGGGCTGCACGAGCGCCCGATCATCTCGCGGCTCAACTCCTTCGGCGATCCGATGGAGCTCGAGGCCGGCATGGTGTTCGCGGTCGAGACCTACTGCCCGGCCACCGACGGCACCTCCGCGGCGCGGATCGAGGAGGAGGTGATCGTGACGCCGAAGGGCGCGCAGATCATCACGCTCTTTCCGGCCGACGAGCTGCCGATCGCCAACCGGTACTGATGTGGGGCGAGGTGGTGCTCGCTCCCTCCGACGGAGCGGACGACGTCAGCTGGTCAGCTTTTGACCCATATCGGTGATGCCGTCGCCAATGCTCTTGAAGAACTTCCCGACCTCGTCGGTGCTCACCTTGCCGGCCTTCTTGAGACCGTCGACGGAAGCCTGCGTGCCTTCCTGCAACTTGGTGCCAGACCACTTGGCAGCGCCCTCCAGGCCGGCCCCCGCCTTCTTGAGCGCCTCCGTCGCATCCTTGCCCGATTTCTGGGTCTGCTCCGCGGTCGCGTGCCAGGCCTTGGCGAGCGAATGGTCGACCTGGGCGAAGGTCTTCTTCAGCTGGTCGCCTGACTTCACCGTGCCCTTCTTGACCTCTCCTCCCAGCTTGCTCAGCTGGTCGCCCGCCTTCATCACACCTTCCTTCGAGTCCTTGCCGACCTTGGCACCCTCTCTTTTGACGTAGGCCGCCGCCTTCTGGATGTGCTCGGCCGCCTTGTTCATGTCACCCTTCATAAACGACTCCTGGGCACTGGCCATGGTCTTGTCGGGCTCCGTCGTAAAATCGGCCGGGGCCTGCGCGTAGACCGCCGGGATGGCGGCGATCAGCACAGCGGCGATAACTGCGATCCACACGGACGAGATTCTCCTGGTCATCTGGTCCCTCCTCGGTTGGTGTCGTACCCGCCGGCCTGCTTGAGCAGCATACATTGATCTCGGAGCCCTACGAAGCGGACGGCGTGCACCAAAGAGTGAGGGCCCCGGAGCCCGCGATCGAGCGGATACGGGCGATGCTGCGCTAGCCGACCTATCGGGGTGCTCCAGGGGACCTGCCCCGCTCGCTTTCCCGCAGCCGCTGCAACAGCTCGCCGACGCGGCGCAGCTCTTCGCCGGCACGCGTGAGGGCAGACGCCGCGGCATCCAGCAGGGTCTTCACGGAATCCTCGCGCGCCGCGGCGGGACTCGGCGCCACCTCGGTCCCCGCCGGTGACGCCGCCCCCCCGAACACCCGGGCCATCGCGCCCTCCAGCGTCTCCTCCATGGCGATCCGGTCCCCGAAGCCGACGATCACCCGCTTGAGCTCCGGGAGCTGCCCCTTCTCGGCGGCGATGTAGAGCGGCTCGACATACACGAGGGAGCGCTCGATCGGAATGACCAGGAGGTTCCCTCGGACTACCTGGGAGCCTCGCTGGTTCCAGAGGGTGAGCTGCTGGGAGATGAACGAGTCCTGGTCGATCCGGGCTTCGATCTGCCGGGGTCCGTAGATCAGCTTCCGCTTCGGGAAGTTGTAGACGACGAGCTTCCCATAGTGGGGCGGGTCGCTGCGGGCGGCCAGCCACGCGGACAGGTTGTCCTTCTTGCTGGGATTGAAGGGGATCAGGAGGACGAACTCTTCCTTCGGTTCGCCGGGCAGCCGCATGATGAGGTAGTAGGGCTCCATGGGCCGATCCGGTCCGTCCCCGTGCGCGAGCGGGATGCTCCAGAGGTCCTCCTTGTTGTAGAACACCTGGGTGTCGCGCATGTGGTACACGGCATACATCGCCGCCTGGACCCGGAACAACCCCTCGGGATAGCGGATATGGGCGCGGAGGTCGGCCGGCATGGCCTCGAGCGGCTGGAGGAGCCCGGGGAAGATCCGCGCGAGCGTTCGGATCACGGGATCGGCCGGATCCGCGACATAGAAATGCACGGTCCCGTCGTAGGCATCCACCGTCGCTTTGACCGCGTTACGCACGTAGTTGCCCAGTCCGCGCGTCGCGGCCGAGTACGGGAACCAGTCCGAGACCGTGTAGCCATCCAGGAGCCACACGATACGCCCGGCCGTCGAGATCACCATGTACGGGTCATCGTCGTACTTGAAGAACGGGGCGATCCGCTCGACCCGCTCCCGGATGTTCCGGTACAGCAAGACGCGGCTCGCCGACGTCAGATCGTTCGACATGAGGAGCTTGATGTCCCCGAGGTGCGCCGCGAAGAGCATCTTGCGCCAGAAGGACCCGAGCGGGATGCCCCCCTGCCCCTCGTACGCGATGTAGACGTTCTGGTCCCCCGCCGGGTAGTCGAATTCCTTGGCCCGCGTCTTCACGAAGACATAGTCGGTCGCCAGCTCGCTGAAGTAGAGCTCCGGGCGGGAGATCCGAAGATCGGTGGAGGCCGTCGGCGGAATGTCCTTGATCCAGAACTCGGGGAGGCCCTCGCGCGTCACCCGGTTCACCGGCCCCACCACGGCACCGTAGCCGTGTGTATACGTCAACCGCTCGTTGATCCAGATCCGGCTCGGCAGATCCTTCGACGAGAGCTCCCGCGGAGACAGCGTCACCTGCCGGTACTCCCCGTTGATGCGGTACCGATCGATATCGATATCCGTGAACTTGTAGTAGGTCCGGATCTCCTGGAGCTGGCTATAGGTGGCGAGCAAGGGCCGAGTGTCCCACAAGCGGATATTCTTGAGGGTCGCCTCGTTCCTGCGCAGATCCTGAAGCGTCAGGGTCTCCTCCGCCGGAAACTCCCGCTCCTCGATGTTGTCCAACCCATAGGCCAGGCGGGTGTAGCGGATGTTGAAGTCGATGTACGGCCTCTCCTTGTCGATCTCGTTGGGAGACACCCGATAGCGCTGGATCAGGCCCGGGTAGGCCACGCCCCCGAGGAACGCCACGCCCACCAGCGCGGCGAGACTCCACAGGAGGGGATGCCAGCTCCGGAGACGGATCGTGACGAGACACAGGACGGCGACCAGGCCCGTCATGACCACCAGCGCCTTCAGGACAGGGAGCTGGGCGTGGACGTCGGCATACCCGGCGCCGAAGGCCACACCCCGCCGGGAGAAGAGCAGGTCGAACATGGCCAGCCGGTATCCGGCGGCCTTCAGGACGAGCAGGAGGGCAGCAAGCCCCAAGAGGTGTCCGCGGGCCCGTCGGGAGATCGAGACGCCGGTCGGCAAGACCTGAACGCCTCGGGTACAGAAATGCACGGCGGTGGCGGCCAGACCTGAGACGATCAGGCTCCCCACCAGCCAGTGATAGAGGGAATTCCAGAGCGGGAGCCGGAACACGTAGAACGCGACGTCCTGGTCAAACAGTGGATCCCGGACGCCGAACGACGTCGGATTCAGGGCCTTCAGGACCGACTCCCAGCGGTCCGTTCCCAGCCAGCCGACGAAGACGGCGATCAGCACGCTCAAGGGGAAGGCCAGCCGGCGCAAGTACGGGTCCAGGACCTCCGGACTGGGTAACCCCGCGGTGTCATCCACGGCCACGAGGACGTCGCGCGAAGCGAGCCGTCGGGCAAGGATCACGTTGCCGTAGAAAATCAGGAAGAACGCGACGCCGGTCACCACTCCGAGGAGGACCTGCGTCTCGAGCACCGTGACAAAGACCGACGTGAACTGCACCTCGTGGAACCAGAGCCAGTCCGCGTAGAAGCCCACGATCTGGCCGCCGGTGCTCAGGAGGACCAGACCGGCGAGGGCGAGGAACAGCCATGTGGAACCCCGAACTCGCGCGGGTCGACCCGTCTTCCTGGGGATCACCGGTGCGCTCCGGAACTCAAGCCCCTGCCCCTCGATCTCCTCCCGCCCGCGGAAGTGACTCCGCGTCGGCGATCAACTGTACGAGCGCGGAGCGATCCACGACCTCCTTCTCGATCAGTCGCTTCGCGAGCGCGTCGAGGATCATCCGCTTCTTGCCGAGGGTCTCGCGGACCCGCCCGTGGGCGGTCTCGAGGAGCTGCTCGATCTCCGCATCGATCCGGCGCGCGGTCTCCTCGCTGTACTCGCGCTGGGCCATCGACGGGACGTTGAGGAAGAGGGCCTGGCGGGGCGCGTCGAACGTCGCGAGCCCGAGCGCCTCGCTCATCCCGTAGCGGGTGATCATGTGGCGCGCCATGTCGGTGGCCCGCTGGAGGTCGTCCTGCGCTCCCGTCGAGATATCGCCGAAGACCATCTCTTCCGCGACCCGGCCTCCGAGCAGCACGTCGAGCCGATCCAGGAGCTCGGCACGGGTCATGAGGTATCGGTCCTCGGTCGGCAGCTGCTGCGTGTAGCCGAGCGCGGCAACGCCCCGCGGGATCACCGAGATCTTCGCGACCCGGTCCGCGTGCTCGCGGGATTCGGCGACCAGGGCATGGCCCGCCTCGTGATACGCGACGATCTCCTTCTCCTTCGGGTTGATCACGCGCGACTTCCGCTCGATCCCGCCCACGACGCGGTCGGTGGCCTCGTCGAAGTCGGTCATGTCGACCGCCTCCTTCCCCTTGCGCGCGGCGTGCAACGCCGCCTCGTTGACGAGGTTGGCGAGGTCGGCACCGACGAAGCCGGGCGTCCGTGCGGCCACCGCGGCGAGATCGAGATCCGGCGCCAGCTTGACGCCTCGGGCGTGGACTCTCAGGATCTTCTCCCGCCCTTTCAGGTCGGGACGGTCGAGCACGACCTGGCGATCGAAGCGGCCGGGCCGGAGCAACGCGGGGTCCAGGATTTCCGGCCGGTTGGTCGCGGCCAGGATGAGGACACCCTTCTGGGTATCGAAGCCGTCCAGCTCCGCGAGGAGCTGGTTCAGCGTCTGCTCCCGCTCGTCGTGGCCACCGACGATCGGGCTGATGCCGCGGGCCTTCCCCAGGGCGTCCAGCTCGTCGATGAAGATGATGCTCGGGGCCTTCTCCTGGGCCTGGGCGAAGAGGTCCCGCACCCGCGCGGCGCCGACCCCGACGAACATCTCCACGAAGTCCGCGCCGCTCAGGCTGAAGAACGGCACCCCCGCCTCGCCCGCGACGGCCTTGGCGAGCAGCGTCTTGCCGGTGCCGGGCGCGCCGACGATCAACACCCCTTTGGGGATCTTCCCGCCGAGGCGCCGGTAGCGGTCCGGGTTCTTGAGAAAGTCGACGACCTCCATCAGCTCGCCACGCGCCTCGTCGATGCCGGCGACGTCGTCGAAGGTCACGCCGGTCTCGTGCTGGACATACACCTTGGCCTTGCTCTTGCCAATCGCGAGAAGGCCGCCCTGGGCGCCGCCCATCCGCCGCATGACAAACACCCACACGCCCACGAACATCAGGGCGGGCAGGATCCACGAGAGCACCGTCAACAGCCACGTGTTCTCCACCCGCCCGGTGAACTTCACGTTCGCCGCCTCGAGCTCGCCGACGAGGGCCGGATCGTCCACCCGGGCGGTGACGAACGGGTGCGGGCCGGGCCCCGCGCGCTTCAGCGCCTCGAGCTTCTCGGAGGGCAGCAGGCCCTCCAGCCCCTCGGCGGGGAGGGTGCCGGTGATGGTCTGCTTGTCGAGGACGAGGTTGCTGACCTTGCCCTTCTTCGCGAGCGCCTTGAACTCGCTGTATGAGAGGTTCTCCGCGTGGGGCTGGAAGAAGACGGCCTGGATCAGCAGCAGTGCGATCACCATCGCGATGGAATAGCCGATGGAGAACTTCTGCTGTTTCGCTCGCATGGTGTTACCCGGCCAAACGGCGCTGCACCGGCCGTGCCAGCCGGGCGATGTCAGCCCTGGCTCGCAACCTACGGACTTCGCGGGGTTCTTCTTCCGTCACCGCATCAAACGGACTCCGCTCCTCGGGGCATGGCCGCAACAGGTGAGGCGCGATCTCCACGCGCGTGCGAATCAGGCCTCACCGCGCACCTTCCTTCGCGGCGAGAAAGGCGCTCCGGTTCGACAGCCGCCCGGGATCCGAGCGGAGGCTAGCACAGCCCCCGGGGCACGGGCTAAGATGCGGCCGTGATGCGCCTCTGGCCGGACCTCCTGTTCACGAGCGGCCGGGAGGTGACCGGCCGCATCGTGAGCATCGTCGACGGTCGGATCACGGCGGTGCAGCCGGCGTCCCCGGCCGACGCCTCCGCGGCCGACGTCGTCCGGCTGCCCGGCAAGGCCCTGCTGCCCGGCACCGTCAACGCCCACTGCCACACCTTCCAGTCGCTGCTGCGGGGGCTCGGCGACGATCTCGACTTCATGGCCTGGCGCGACCGGGTGCTCTACCCGTACTCCACGCGCCTGGACCGCGAGGGGATCTACGTGGGCGCCGCCTTCGCCTTCGCCGAGATGCTCCTGCACGGCGCCACCACCTGCGTGGACTTCTTCTACCTTCACGACAACGGCAACGAGAACGCGGAGGCGGTCATCCGGGCCGCGCGCGACGTCGGCATCCGCCTCGTGCTCGCGCGCACCATGTACGACTGGGACGGCGCGCCCGCCCGCTATCGCGAGACGCCGGCGGACGCGGCCCGTCGGGTCGGCGAGCTGATCCGCGCGCACGCCGACGACGCGCTGGTGACGGTCCAGCCCGCCCCGCACAGCCCGCACGGGGCGTCGCCCGCGATGATCCGCGCGGGCTGGGAGGTGGCCGAAGCGGCCAATACCAAGCTCCACATCCATGCCGCCGAGGGCCAGTACGAGGGCCAGCGCACGCTGGCCGAGCACGGGGCCACTCCCATTCGACTGCTCGACAAGCTCGGGGTGCTGGGCCCGCGCATGATCGGGGTGCACTGCGTGTGGCTCGACGACGAGGAGCTCCGCCTGATGGCCGAGCGGGGCGCGGGCCTCGCCTACTGCCCGTCGTCCAACATGATCCTGGGCGACGGTATCACGCGCATCACCGAAATGGTGACGCTCGGCATCCTGATCGGCCTCGGAACGGACGGCGGCTGCACCAACAATCGCCTCAGCGTCTTCGAGGAGATGCGGATGGCCGCCCTGCTCCAGAAGGTGCGCCATCTCGACGGCACCCGGCTGCCCGCGGAGCAGGCCTTCGCGATGGGGACCACGGACGGCGGGCGCCTGCTGGGCCTGCCCGCGGGTGACATCGCGCCCGGCTTCCTCGCCGACCTGGTGGCGGTGGATCTCGAGCATCCCTCGCTCCATCCGCGGGCTCACCTGCTCAAGAACGTGGTCTACGCCATGTCGCACCAGGCGGTGACGGACGTGTGGGTGCACGGGCGCGTGGTCGTGCGGAACCAGCGCCTGGCCACGTTCGAGCAGGGCGCGCTGATGGAGCGCGTCCGCGCTCTCACCGCGGACTGGCGGCCCGCGTGAAGATCCTAGAGGTCGTGGGCCTGACCTGTCGCGTCGGCGCCGTCACGCTGCTCGACGCGCTCTCGTTCACGATCGAGGAGGGGGAGATCCTGGCGCTCTGCGGGCCGGCCGGGTCCGGCAAGACCGCGGCCGTGCACGGCCTGTCGGGCGGCGTGCCCGCCGAGTCCGGTCGCCTGATCTTCGACGGCCGCGAGGTCACGGGTCTGCGACCCCGCGAGCTGGCTCAGCAGGGCCTGGTCCGCGGCGGCCTGGTCCCCAGCCCGCGATGGTCGGTGACGATCGCGGAGATCGTCGCGCTCGCGGTGCTGTGGCCCCGGCTCGGCCTCGTCGCGTCGCTGACCGCGAAGTGGCCGGACGCGCGTGTGCGCTCCCGCGTGGCGGCCCTGCTCGAGCGGGTCGGGCTGTCGGCCCACGCACGGCGCCGGCACGCCGATCTCTCGCTGATCGATCTCGCGCGGCTCCGGCTGGCGCAGGCGCTCGCCCTGCGACCGCGCCTGCTCCTGCTCGACGAGCCGCTCGGCGTGCTCCCGCCCGACGACCGACCGGCCATCGCCGCGCTGATCTCCGAGATCCGCGCCTTCGGCGCGACCGTGCTGGTGACCGAGCGCGAGCCGGCGGTCGCGAAGACGGTGGCGGACCGCGTGGCGGTGCTCGCCCGGGGAGCCCTGGTCGCATGAGCGCCCAGCCGGCCCGCGGGCTCGCGCACCTGATCGGCAGCGTGCCGCTCGCCACCACCGAAGAGGTCTTCCGTCGCCTCGCCGGCGCGCTCGGCCCGCTCCTCTCGCGAATGCCGGACGGCGAGACCGGCGAGCGCCGCCGCTGGATCTACTGGCAGCGGACCATGCTCGAGCGCCACCCGGCCATGGAGGTGGACGCCGAGGCCGGCCTGCTCGAGCTCCGGCAGTGGGACGGCTCGCTGCTGCGCCGGACGGATCTCCTGCGCTTCCGGCCCGGCGTCGACCCGGATCGCGTCGAGTTCTCCACCGGCTACGCGGAGGCGGCGCGCGACTCCTGGACGTGCTTCGAGCGTCTCCGGCGCGAGGGCGTGGTGCCCACCGGCCTGCGCTTCCAGGTGTGCCTCCCCACGCCGATGTCGAGCGCCTTCATGTACGTGAGCCCGCGCGCCCACGACGACTATCTCCGCGTCTACGAGCGCTCGCTGCTGCGCGCCCTCGGCGACGTGCTCACCGCCGTGCCCCACCGCGATCTGAGCATCCAGTGGGACGTCTGCCAGGAGGTGCTGGTGTTCGAGCGCTACTTCCCTTCCCGGCCCGCCGACTACAAGGCGCGCGTCTTCTCCTTGCTCGAGCGCCTGGGGCAGGCGGTGCCCATCGACGTCGAGCTCGGCTATCACCTCTGTTACGGCAGTCCGGCCGACCAGCACCTGGTCATGCCGACCGACACGGGCATCCTCGTCGAGATCGGCCAGGCCATCGTCGGGATGGCCCGGCGCCATGTCGACTTCCTGCACCTGCCGGTGCCCCGCGAGCGCACCGACCCCGCGTACTTCGCCCCGCTCCGCTCGCTGCGCCTGCCCGAGCGCACGCGCCTCTACCTGGGGCTCATCCACCACGACGACGCGGAGGGCGACCGGCTTCGCATCGACACCGCGCGCCGCATCGTGGGGGATGGCTTCGGGGTCGCCACCGAGTGCGGCTGGGGACGGGGTGACCCGGCCCGGCTCGACGGGCTGCTGGAGAGTCACCGCCGCGCGGTCGACTACCTGGTGGCGGGAGGCGCGCGGTGACCGACAACGCCCCCGGTCCCGCCTCGCACACGTTCTTCTCGCAGCGGCTCCGCCTGCACTACGTCGACTGGGGCAACGAGGGCAAGCCGCCGCTACTGCTCATCCACGGCGGGCGCGACCACTGCCGCAACTGGGACTGGACCGCGGCCGCCCTGCGCGACGACTGGCACATCATCGCCCCGGACCTGCGCGGCCACGGCGACAGCCAGTGGTCCGCCGACGGCAGCTACTCGATGACCGGCTACATCTACGATCTCGCCCAGCTCATCCACGGTCAGCGGCTGGCCCCGGTCACCATCATCGCCCACTCGCTGGGCGGCAACGTGGCCCTGCGCTACGCGGGGATCTACCCCGAGACGGTGGCGCGTCTGGTCGCCATCGAGGGGCTCGGCCCATCGCCCCAGATGTGGGCCGAGCGCTCCGCCAAGAGCATCGACCGGCGCCTGGACGAGTGGATCCGGGAGCAGCGCGGGCTGGCCGGGCGCCTGCCGCGGCGCTACGCGTCGATCGAGGACGCCTTCCACCGCATGCAGGAGGAGAACCCGCACCTCTCCGCCGAGCAGGCGCGCCATCTCACCGTGCACGGCGTGAACCAGAACGAGGACGGCACCTACAGCTGGAAGTTCGACAATTACGTGCGGGTGTTCCCGCCGTACGACATGCGGGGGCAGGACATCAAGCACCTGTGGTCACGGATCACCTGCCCGACGCTCCTGCTCTACGGCACCGAGAGCCGCTCCGGCAATCCGTCCGCGGACGGGCGCGCGGAGCCGTTCCGCCACGCCGCCGTCGTCGGCATCGAGCGCGCCGGCCACTGGCTGCACCACGACCGCCTCGACGAGTTCCTCCGCGTGGTCCGCGAATTCCTCGCGTAGCCCCCTCTCCCCTCACGGGAGAAGGCCAGGGTGAGGGGTGGTCCTATCCCGGCCGTCGCGCCACGAAGCGGGCGACCGCCTCGCCGATCTCGTGCGGCGAGTCCTCCTGGATGAAGTGGCTGCCCTTCACGGTGACCTCCTCCTGGCTGGGCCAGCGCCGGCAGAACTCGCGCTGCGCTCCCGTGAGGATCGTCCCCGGGTCGGCGTTGACGAACAGCTTGGGGAGATCGCTCGTGGCCAGCCACCGGGCGTAGCCGTCCACGATCGCCACCACGTCCGCGGGCTCGCCCGCGATCGGGATCTGCCGGGGCCAGGTCAGCGTCGGCCGTCGCGACTCGCCCGGCTCGAGGTAGGGCCGGCGGTAGACGGCCATCTCGGCCTCGGTCAGGCCGCGCAGCACGCTCGCGGGCAGGATCCGCTCCACGAACACGTTCTTCTGCAGCACCATCTCCTCGCCGGCCGGTGAGCGCATCGCCTGGAAGACCTTGCGCGCCGCCTCCGGCCACTCCTCCCAGGTCACGGGTCGGACGAGCGCCTCCATGTAGACGAGCCCGCGCACCCGCTCCGGATGGCGCCGCGCCCAGTGGAAGCCGAGGGCCGAGCCCCAGTCGTGCACGACCAGGGTCACGCGGGTGAGCGCGAGCGCCTCGAACCAGGCGTCGAGATAGCGCGCGTGGTCCACGAAGCGATAGGAGCCCGCGGGAGCCTTGCCCGAGTCGCCCATGCCGACCAGATCCGGGGCGAGGCAGCGGCCGGCCGCCTCCACGTGCGGGGTCACGTTGCGCCAGAGATAGGACGACGTGGGGTTGCCGTGGAGGAACACCACCGGATCGCCGGTGCCGGTTTCCACGTAGGCCATCTCGGTGTCGAGCACCCGCACGCGTCGACGCGGGTATGGATCGACGGCGGGAATGAACTGGCTCATCGACGTCATCCTCCTCAGCTCAGCGCCGCCAGCTCCGCCTCCGCCTGCTCGAGCCAGAACTTCATGCCCATCCGGCGGTACATCGTGATCGCGGTCGAGAGGTGCTCCTGCGCCGTCTCATGCTTGCCCACGCGACGGTAGAGCTTACCGAGGCCGTCGTGCGAGCGCGCGACGAGTGGACGCAGGCCGACGTCCTCGGCCAGCGCGATGCCTTGAAGATAGTGACCTTCTGCGGTCTCGTGGTCGACCGGCTCGCGACGGGACACCACTTCGCCGAGAAGCCAGAGAGCCCAGGCTTCCAAGCCGCGTTCACCGCGCTCCCGCGTAAGCGCCCGGGCCCGCTCGGCCCGAGCCTGCGCATCATCGAGCCGGTCGGCCCGCATGAGCGCCTCGCCCATCCACAGGGTGAGGCGCGAATGGTAGAGCGCCAGCCCGCTGGACTCCGCGTCCCTTTTCCCTTGTTCCAGCAACGAGAGGCCTTCCGCAACGCGCCCCGACAACACCTGCACGTAGCCCAAGAACCCCGTGGTCACCGGTGACAGGACGGGGACCGTCCAGTCGCGGCAGAGCGCGAGAGCGCGCTCGAGGTGGGCGCCGGCGTGACTCAATTCGCCCTTGAGGGTGTGGAGCAGCGCAAGTCCCCAGCACATGAGGATCAGGCTGTACGGATGACGCAGCTCCTCGGCGATTCGGAGCCCTTCCTGGCCATGGATCAACCCCTCGGCGAACTCTCCACGCTCGGCGAGCGAAGACGCCAGCAACCACCGGGCCATGACCGCGGGAAAGCCGGCCAGGCCAAAGCGCTCGCGACTCAGGTCCCCTTCGAGCGACTGGAGCGCCTTCCGGAGAAAGCCCTCGGCGTCCCGATAATCGGTGGAGGCGAAGCATGCCGCGCCGGCATAGTAGTTCGCCACGGCCTGGAGCGAAGTATCCCCGAGCGTCGCGGCGATGGCCCCCGCCCGTTCGCCGAACGCCCGCGCGTCGCTCAAGCCACCTTTCACCCAGGAATACTGACTCATGAACACCGACACCCAACCGAGCCGCCGTGAATCATCCAGCCCTCTGGCGAGGCGTTCGGCGTCGCGGAGAGTGGTCAGCATCGTGTCGAGCTCGCCGAGCGGGAACAGCGAGCTTCGAATCTCGAAGCGGAGATCGATGGCCAGCTCCAGCCTCTCGCGGGTCTCGGGAAGATGCGCCAGGGCCGTGAGCGCTTGCTCCAGATACGCCACCGCCTCCCGGTTGGCCGACCGCGCGAACGCCTTGGCACCGGCCTGACGGAGGTAGCCCACCGCCTTGTCCCACACCTCGCCCCTGAACGCATGATGGGCGAGCCGCTCGATCTGCTCGATCAGGCGGTCGGAGTAGAGCGCCTCGATCGTCTCGACGACCTTGGCGTGCAGCTCGCGCCGTCGGTCCTGGAGCAGGCTCCCGTAGGCTACGTCGTGGGTGAGAGCGTGCTTGAACGTGTACTCGAGATCGGGGAAGAGGCTCGTCTCGTACAAGAACTCGGCCGCCTGCAGATGGTCGAGCCCGCGCCGGAGGCCCTCCTCGGGCAGCCCGGCTATCCCCTGGAGGAGGGCGAACGGGACATCCTTTCCGATCACCGCGGCCGACTGCAAGAGGCGTTTCTCGTCGAGGGAAAGGCGATCGATGCGGGAGGCCAGGATCGACTGGACCGTGGCCGGCACCTGGATCGCCTCGACCGGCTGGACGAGCCGGTAGGCGCCGCGCGTGCCGGCCAGGGCCCGCGTCTCGACCAGGGTCCTCACGCTTTCCTCGAGGAACAGGGGGTTGCCCGAGGTCCTCGCGGTCAGCAGCGCCTTCAGTGGCGCCAGGGCGGGGTCGCTGCCCAGGAGACCTTCGAGCAGCTCGCCCGCGCTCTCGGCGGGCAACGCGTCGAGACGGAGCTGCGTGTAGTAGGTCTTGCTGCCCCAGGCGTGCTGGTACTCCGGACGATAGTTGACGAGCATCAGAAGGCGCGCGGCGGGCAGGCTCGCGACGAGGCTGTCGAGCAGGGCCTGTGTCTCGGTGTCAATCCAGTGGAGATCCTCGAAGATGACGACCACGGGCTGGGCCTGCGCTTCACGGAGCAGCAGGCGCTTGTTGGCGTCGAGGGTCTGGTGACGCCGCTGCGCCGGATCGAGGGCCTGCCATTGCGGGTCGTCGACCGGCACATCGAGGAGGCCGAAGAACGCCGGCAAGAGCGGCTTGAGGGATTCGTCGAGGGTGAAGAGCTTGCCGGTGATCTTTTCCCGGAGCGCCCGGTGATCGTCGCGCTCCTCGAGCTTGCAGTAACCTTTCAGGAGGTCGATGACGGGCAGATAGCTGATGCTCTTGCCGTGGGACACGGCGCTGGCCTCGAGGACGAGCCAGCCCTTGACACGATGGGAGCGAGTGAATTCGTGGTAGAGCCGGGACTTGCCCACGCCGGCCTCGCCCACGATCGCCACGATCTGGCCTTGTCCCGCCCGGGCCTGCTCCTGCGCACGGACGAGGTGCGCCAGCTCAGGATCCCGTCCGACAAAGGGGGTGAGACCCCGGGAGGCGGTTGCCTGGAGGCGGGATCGCGCCGTCCCGGCTCCCGTCAGCTCGTAGATCTCCACCGGGTCCGGGAGGCCCTTCACCGGCACGGGCCCGAGCGATCTCACCTCCACGTAGCCCCCGGCCAGCTCGAGCGTCGCGGGACTCACGAGAATGCTCCCGGGATCGGCGAGCTGCTCCATGCGGGCGGCGAGGTGCGTCGTCTGGCCGACCGCGGTGTAGTCCATGTGCAGATCGCTGCCGATGGCGCGGACGACGACTTCGCCCGAGTTGAGTCCGACGCGGATGCGGACGGTCAGTCCGTGAGCGCGGCGCATCTCCTCCGCGTGGCTCTTCACCAGCTCCTGCATCCGGAGCGCCGCGTAGCAGGCGCGGACCGCGTGATCCTCGTGGGCCACCGGAGCGCCGAAGAGCGCCATGATACCGTCGCCCATGACCTGGTTGACCGTGCCCTCGTAACGGTGCACCGCCTCCATCATCTTCTCGAGAACGGGGTCGAGGATCTTGCGCGCCTCCTCGGGATCCCGATCGGCGAGCAGCTCCATCGAGCTCTTGAGGTCGGCGAAGAGGACGGTGACCTGCTTGCGCTCGCCTTCGAGCGCGGCCTTCGAGATGAGAATCTTCTCGGCCAGGTGCTTGGGGGTGTAGGTCTCCGGAGCAGGCGAGCGAACCGGGGCCGCGGTCCCGGCGGCGACGGCTTGGCCGCACTGCAGGCAGAACCGGGCGGCGCCGGGCAGCTCCGCGCCGCAGGAGCCGCAGGCGAGCGCGAGCCGGGCTCCGCAGCCGAGGCAGAACCGCGCGTGGGCCGGGTTGTCCTGCTGGCACCGCGGACACTTCATGCGGAGGGCTCTTATTTCTGCATCGCGCGCCACACCCGCTCCGGGCGGAGCGGCATGTCGAGGTGCCGGACGCCGAACGGCCGGAGCGCGTCGACCACCGCGTTGACGATCGCCGGGGTGGAGCCGATGGTGGCCGCCTCGCCGATGCCCTTGGCCCCGAGCGGGTTGAACGGTGACGCGGTCACGGTCTGGTCGGTCACGAAGAACGGTAGGTCCTCGGCCCGCGGGATCGCGTAATCCATGAGCGAGCCGGTCACGAGCTGGCCATCCCGGTCGTAGACGACTTCCTCCAGCAGTGACTGGGCCACCCCCTGGGCGATGCCGCCGTGCACCTGCCCGTCCACCAGGAGCGGGCTCACGCGCGTGCCGCAGTCGTCCACCGAGACGTAGTCGCGCAGGACGATCCGGCCGGTGTCGCGATCCACCTCGACCACCGCCACGTGGGCGCCGAACGGATAGACGAGCTGGGGCGGCCGGAAGTACTCGGTGGCCTCGAGGCCGGGCTCCATGCCGGCGGGCAGCCCTTCGCCGTACGCCTTCTCGGCGATCTGGGCCAGCGCGAGGCTCTTGGCCGGCGCCCCCTTGACGTGATAGCGGCCGTCGGTCACCACCACGTCCTCGAACGCGGCCTCGAGCATCGACGCGGCGATGCGGCGGGCGCGCTCCTGCACCTTCTCGGCCGCCTTGACCATGGCCGAGCCGCCCACCACGAGGCTGCGGCTGCCGCCGGTACCGAAGCCCATGGGCGCGCTCGAGGTGTCGCCGTGCCGGACCACCACCTGGTCGAAGTCCACGCCCAGGTAGTCGGCGATGAGCTGGGCAAAGCTGGTCTCGTGCCCCTGCCCGTGCGCGGAGGCGCCGGTGAACGCGGTCACGGTCCCGCTCGGCTCCACCCGGATCATCGCGCTCTCGTAGGGCCCGAAGCCGCACATCTCCACGTAGCACGCCATGCCGATGCCGAGCAGCTTCCGATCGTTCTTCTCGATGCGCTGGCGCTGCTCCGCGCGGAGCGCGGTGTACTTCGACACCTCGAGGCTCTTGGCCAGCGCGCGCGCGTACTCCCCGCTGTCGTAGTTCTGTCCGGTGGGCGCCGCATACGGGAACGCGCTCGGCGGGATGAAGTTGACCCGGCGGATCTCCTCCGGTGGCTTCCCGAGCTCCTGCGCGATGCAGTCCACCAGCCGCTCGAGGTAGTAGGCCGCCTCCGGCCGCCCCGCGCCGCGGTAGGCCGCGACGGAGGTGGTGTTGGTGAACACGCAGGTGCTCTTGAGCTCCACGTTCTTCACGTGGTAGACGCCCACGCCCATCATCAAGGTGAGGTCGGGAATGAACGTGAAGATCGGGTAGGCGCCGATGTCGGCCACCACGTGCATGCGCAGGCCGGTGATGCGGCCGTCGGCGTCCACCGCGGCCTCGAGATCGGTGACCTGGGCGCGACCGTGGGTGGTGCCGGTCATGTGCTCGACACGGCTCTCGACCCAGCGCAGGGGCACGCGCCGCAGGCGCGCCAGCGCCGCCACCGTCACGTCCTCCGGATAGGTTCCGAACTTCACCCCGAAGCCGCCGCCGACCTCGGGCGCGATCACCCGGATCTGGTTCTGCGGCATCTTGAGCGCGTCGGCCAGGCCGCCGCGGAGCACGTGCGGGGCCTGGTGGGTCGACCACACCGTGAGCCCACCGCTCGCGAAATCGGGGGCGGCCATGACCGCGCGCGTCTCCATCGGGATGCCCGATAGGCGCTGGCTGTTCATGCGCTGCTTGACGACCTTGTGGGCCTTCGCGAACGCGGCGTCGGGGTCCCCGGCCTTGATGGTGTTGGTGTGCTCGATGTTCTTGGGGGCGTCGCCGAAGAGCTGGGGCGCCCCGTCGGCCATGGCCGCGAAGGCATCGGCCACCGCGGGCAGCGGCTCCCAGTCGACTTCCACGTCCCCGGCGCCGTCCGCGGCCGCCTCCGGCGACACGCCGATCACCGCCGCCACCGGCTCGCCCACGTAGCGGACACGATCGATCGACAGCGGGTAGTGCTGGCGGCCGACCTTGACCTCGGCCACCTCGCCGCCCTCCGCGGAGGCCACCGCGGTCGGGATCGGGGTGACATGGGGCTTGAGCTCCTGACCGGTCACCACCGCCACCACCCCGGGCCGCTTCAGCGCGGCAGCGAACTTGATCGCGCGGACGCGCGCGTGGGCGTGCGGGCTGCGCACGAAGGCCACGTGCTGCAGCCCCGGCAGCGCGATGTCGCCGACGTACTGGGACGTACCGGTGATCAGCCGCGGGTCTTCCTTGCGCTTGACGTGCGCTCCCAGGAGCTTGGAGGCCATGACCGGATCTCCTTTAGATGATGCGGCAGGCTTCGTCGAACGGCTGTCGCGGGGGCCGAGGCGGAAGCTTGCTCGCGTCGCCGTAGCCGAGATTGCACAGGAAGTTGGATTTCACCCGCCCGTCCGGGAAGAACGCGGCATCGACCTTGGCGTTGTCGAAGCCGGACATGGCTCCGCAGTCGAGCCCGAACGCGCGGGCGGCCAGCATCAGGTAGGCGCCCTGGAGGCTGCCGTTCCGGAAGGCGGTTGCCGCGATCAGCTCGGGCTTGCCCACGAAGTTGGCCCGCATGTCGGCGGCGGGAAACAGCCGCGGGAGCAGCTCGTAGAACTCGAGATCGTGCCCGATGATCGCGGTGACCGGCGCCTGCATGGTCTTGTCCACGTTGCCCGGGGTCAGGGCCGGGCGCAGCCGCTCCTTGGCTTCGCTCGACCTCACGAAGAGCACCCGCATCGGGCTGCAGTTGGCGCTGGTCGGCCCCTCGGCGGCCAGATCGTAGACGCGGCGCAGGAGGTCGTCGGGAACCGGCCGGTCGAGCCAGGCCCGGTGGGTGCGCGCCCGGCGGAAGAGGAGGTCGAGGGCTTCGTCGGAGACCGTGGGTCTGGCGTCGATGTCGGGGCTCATGAGCGTCGAGTATCGGGGCAGGCCGCGGGCCCGTCAAGCGACCGGCGCCCGCTTTCCTCTTGTGAAGCCGCGCCCGTTCGCTTAGCCTTGGGCGGCCACTCTCGCGCTCGCGGGGTTGAGCCTTTTGTCCAGGAGGTGCGATGCGCCGGGGTTCCAGGCCGAAGGGGGGCGCCAAGAAGGCCCGGGGCAAACCCAAGACGGCCGCCGCCCGGAAGGCGCCGGCCGCCCGCCGGATCCCGCCCGGTGCCCCGGCGGCCCGCCCGGCCTCCGAGACGCGTCTTGCCGACGCGCTCGCGCAGCAGGCCGCCACCAGCGAGCTCCTGCGGGTGATCTCGAGCTCGGGCGCCGATCTCCAACCGGTCTTCGACGCCATCGTGAAGAACGCGGAGCGCCTGTGCGACTCCGAGCTCAGTGCGGTGGCCCGCATCTCCGACGGCCGGCTCCACCTGGTCGGGTTCAGCAATGTCTCGCCCGAGGAGGCCGACGTCTACCGCCGGCTGTTCCCGCGCCCGCCGGAGCGAGGCTTCGCCCTAGGCCGCGCGGTCGTGGACGGTGCGACCGTCCACATCGCGGACGTCCTCGCCGACCCGCACTACGACCGGCGGACCCACCGCGCCCTGCTCCAGGCAACCGGATATCGCACCTTCCTGGCGGTTCCGATCATGAGGGCCGGCGTGCCGATCGGGGTGATCGGCTGTGCGCGGCGGACGGTCAAGCCGTTCGCGGCCTCGCAGATCGATCTCGTCGAAACCTTCGCGGATCAGGCGGTCATCGCCATCGAGAACGCCCGGCTGCTCGCCGAGGTGCAGGAGCGCAATCGCGACCTGACCGAGACCCTGGCGCAACAGACCGCGACGGCTGAGATCCTGAGGGTCATCAGCACTTCACCCACCAATCTCCAGCCCGTTCTGGATACGGTGGTCACGAGCGCCGCGCGATTCTGCGGAGCTGACGACGCAGAAATCTTCAATCTGGACGGGGAGCGCCTCATGGTGGCCACTCACTACGGCCCTATTCCGAGTCCCGTTGGCCGCGGGATCCCGGTCGTGCGAGGGAGCATGGCCGGGCGCGCCGTGCTCGAGCGGCGTGCCGTTCACGTAACTGACCTTCAGGCCGAGGCGGACGAGTTCCCCGTGGGCAGCGCCTTGGCTCGAGAGTTTGGATATCGGACATGCATGGTCGTTCCGCTGCTACGCGAGGGGACGGCCCTGGGCACGATCAATCTTCGGCGCGCCGAGGTGAATCCGTTCACGGACAGTCAGCTTGCCCTGCTCCAGATCTTCGCCGATCAGGCGGTGATCGCGATCGAGAACGTCCGCCTGTTCAACGAGCTGGACGTCCGCAACCGAGATCTCACCGAGACCCTGGAGCAGCAGACCGCCACCGGCGAGATCCTGCGGGTCATCTCGAGCTCGCCGACCGACGTGCAACCCGTATTCGAGACCATCGGCGAGCGCGCCGAGAGGCTCTGCGGTGCCGACGTCAGCATGGTCTCGCGGTTCGACGGTCAGCTCATCCATCTCGTCTCCCTGCACGGCATCGGCGAGGAAGGGCAGGCAGCGGTACGGGCCGCCTTCCCGATGCGGCCCGATGACGAGACGGCCTCGGCACGCGCGCTCCGGACCCGCGCGGTGGCCCACATCCCGGACGTGGTCGACGATCCCGAGTATGCGACCAAAGACGCCGCGCGTGCCGGAGGCTACCGGGCCGCGCTCGCAGTACCCATGATCCGCGAGGGCCAGGTCGTTGGGGTGATTTTCGTCGCGCGCGCCCATCCCGGCGCATTCGCGGACAAGCAGATCGATCTGCTAAAGACCTTCGCGGACCAGGCGGTCATCGCGGTGGAAAACGTCCGCCTGTTCACCGCGCTGGAGGTCCGCAATCGCGACCTCATCGAGACCCTGGAGCAACAGACCGCGACCGCCGAGATCTTGCGGGTCATCTCGAGCTCGCCGACCGATGTGCAGCCCGTGTTTGACAGCCTCGCGGAGAGCGCGGCCCGGCTATGCGAGTCGTTCGACGCCGCCATCTACCGCCGGGACGGCGACCGACTGCCGCTCGTCGCGCACCACGGCACGGGCCTGGTCCTGCCCGTCGGCGAGTTAACTCTTCCGGTGGTGCGCGGAACGGCTGCGGGCCGAGCGGTGCTGGATGGGCGCACGATCCACCTCCTCGATACCCAGACCGAGGTCCACGAGTATCCGGAGAGCAGCGCGAATGCGCGACGCATCGGCTTCCGAACGATACTCTGTGTCCCCCTGATGCGAGAGGGGGTCGCGATCGGCGTGATCGCGATCCTCCGCGCCGAGGCCCGGCTCTTCACGGACCGCCAGGTCGCCCTGCTCCAGACCTTTGCCGATCAGGCGGTCATCGCCATCGAGAACGTCCGCCTCTTCAAGGAACTCGAGGTCAGGAACCGCGACCTGACCGAGACTCTGGAGCAGCAGACCGCGACCGGGGAGATCCTGCGGGTCATCTCGAGCTCGCCGACCGACGTCCAGCCGGTCTTCGAGACCATCGTCAAGAACGCCCGGGCCCTGTGCGGGTCCGACTCGGCGGGTGTCTTCACGTACGACGGGGAGATGGTCCGGATCGAGGCGCTGGACAACGCGAACCCGGCGCAGGCGGACGCCCTGCGGGACGCGTACCCGAGTCCGGCCACCACGGGCACCGCGACCGGGCGCGCACTCCTGAGCGGTCGCCCCGCCCACATCCCGGACGTGCGTGAGGATCCCGCCTACGTGCTCGACGCCCTGCGGGACAGCGTCGGCCTCCGCACCCTACTCTCGGTCCCGATGGTCCGCGACGGGGTCGCGATCGGCGCGATCACCGTCCAGCGGTGGGGCACCCCCCGCGCCTTCTCCGACACCCAGATCGCGCTGCTGGAGACCTTCGCGGACCAGGCGGTCATCGCGATCCAGAACGTCCGGCTCTTCCGGGAGCTGGAGGTTCGCAACCGCGACCTGACCGAGACCCTGGAGCAGCAGACCGCGACCGGCGAGATCCTGCGGGTCATCTCGAGCTCGCCGACCGACGTCCAGCCCGTGTTCGACGCGGTCGTCAAGAGCGCGGCCCGCCTGTGCGACTCGTTCGACTCCGCCATGTGCCGCCGCGAGGGCGACCGCCTGCTGCTGGTGGCCCATCACGGTCCGATCCCGATGGGCCCCGTCGGTGAATTTTCCTTCCCGCTGACCCGCGACAACGCCACCGGCCGTGCCGCGCTCGACGCCGCGATCATGCATGTGGCGGACATGCAGGCGGAGACTGAGGAGTTCCCGGAGAGCAGCCTGAACGCGCGAAGGATGGGCTTCCGCACCATCCTCTGCGTCCCCCTCCTGCGGGACGGCGTCGCGATCGGCACGATCCAGCTCCGCCGCGAGACGGCCGAGCTCTTCACCGACCGGCAGGTCGTCCTCCTCCAGACGTTCGCCGACCAGGCGGTGATCGCCATCGAGAACGTCCGCCTGTTCAAGGAGCTGGAGATCCGCAACCGGGCCCTTACCGAGTCCCTCGAGCAGCAGACCGCGACCGGCGAGATCCTGCGCGTCATCTCGAGCTCGCCCACCGACGTCCGGCCGGTCTTCGACACGATCGTGCGTAGCGTGGTCAAGCTCTGCGATGGTCTCTTCAGCGCGCTCTTTCGCTACGACGGTGAGCTGATCCACCAGGTGGCCCAGCACAACTTCACCGCCGAGGGCCTGGAGGAGGTCCGTCGAATCTATCCGGTCCGGCCCACTCGCGATCACGGCTCCGGCCGGACCATCCTGGAGCGGGCGGTCGTCCACATCCCGGACGTCGAGCAGGATCCGGAGTACCGGCATCGCGGCCTGACCCGCGCGGTCGGGATGCGCAGCGGCCTCTACGTGCCTATGATGCGGGAGGGTCAGCCCATCGGCGTCATCATGGTGGCCCGCGCCCAGTCCGGTCCGTTCTCGGACGCCGAGATCGGGTTGCTCCAGACCTTCGCCGATCAGGCGGTCATCGCCATCGAGAACGTTCGGCTCTTCAAGGAGATCGAGGCCCGCAACCGCGACCTCACCGAGACCCTCGAGCAGCAGACCGCCACCGGCGAGATCCTGCGGGTCATCTCGAGCTCGCCGACCAACGCGCAGCCGGTCTTCGACACCATCGCGGAGAGCGGACGACGGCTCTGCGAGGCAGAGCTCTGCCAGGTCTTCCGGTCCGATAGCGGAGCCCTGCACTTCGTCGCGTCCGAGGGGCAATCGCCGGAGGGTCTCGCCGCCGCACACCGCGCGTTCCCGAGACCGGTCGATCGGGGCACCGCGGCCGGGCGCGCCATCCTGACCGGGGGCGTTGTCCAGATTTCCGACATCCACACCGATCCCGAGTACGGGCTCGCCGAGGTGGGCCGGGCGACGAACTTCCGCAGCCTCGCCGCGGTCCCGATGATGCGGGAAGGGCGGGCCATCGGCGCGATCGCGGTCGGGCGCGCCGAGTCGGGCCTGTTCCCGGACCGGCAGGTCGAGCTGCTCAGGACCTTCGCGGACCAGGCGGTCATCGCGATCGAGAACGTCCGGCTGTTCACGGAGCTCGACGCCCGCAACCACGATCTCACCAACGCGCTCGAACAGCAGACCGCGACCGCCGACGTGCTGAGCGTCATGAGCGCCTCCGCGACCGACACCGGGCCGGTCTTCGAGGCAATCGTGCGGAACGCGGTCCGCCTCTGCCACGCGCGATTCGCGCTCGTCTACCAGCTCGACGGCGACGTGATCCGCTTCGTCACTCATCACAACCTGCCCCCCGCCGCGGTCAATCAGTTCCAGCGTAACTTCCCGCAGCGGCTCTCGGAGAGCGGCACCCTCGTCGCCCGCGCCATCCAGCGAGGCGAGGTCATCAACGTCGTCGACATCGCGGCGGAGCCGAACGTGTCGGAGTCCGTGCGCGAGCTCGCTCGCTCGTCGGGCTACCGGAGCGTGCTCGCGGTGCCGATCCGGCGGGAGGGGCGCGCGCTCGGCGCCCTCGCCATCACCCGCAGCGGTCCCACCGGAGAGCCCGAACCGTTCTCGAGCGACGAGATCCCGATCCTGCAGACGTTCACCGAACAGGCCGGGATCGCGATCGAGAACGTGCGACTCTTCAACGAGCTCGAGGCCCGCACTTCCCAGCTCACGCGCTCGGTCGGCGAGCTGCAGGCCCTCGGCGAGGTCAGCCAGGCGGTCAGCTCGACCCTCGACCTCGACGCGGTGCTCGAGACCATCGTCGGGCGTGCGGTGCAGCTCTCGGGCAGCGACCAGGGCGTGGTGTACGAGTTCGACGAGGCGAGCCAGACGTTCCACCAGCGGGCCACGCACCGGATGACCCAGGAGTACATCGAGACGATGCGGGCCGCGCCGATCCGGCTCGGCGAGGGGGCGATCGGTCGAGCCGGAGTCACGCGGGCACCGGTCCAGGTCGCCGACATCCGGGCCGACTGGGAGCTCGTGGCGCCCCAGGCCCGCGACCGCCTCGTCGAGCAGGGCATGGGGTCGCTCCTCGCGGTGCCGCTGGTCCGGGAGGATCGCCTCCTGGGCGGGCTGGTGATCATCCGCCGGGAGCGCGGCGCCTTCTCGCCCGAGGTCGTCGCGATCCTCCAGACGTTCGCGACCCAGTCGGTGCTCGCCATTCAGAACGCCCGCCTCTTCCAGGAGATCCAGCGCCAGAAGCAGTACGCGGACACCCTGCTGGAGACGAGCCCGGTGGCGATCGTCACCATGGACCTCCACGGCACCGTGATCGGCTGGAACCCCGGCGCGGAGCGCCTCTTCGGCTACCCGACCGCCGAGGCGATGGGCCGCGCCATGGAGGACCTGATCGCCACCCCCGAGCTGCGCGATGAGGTGCGCGCCAACATCCGGAACACGCTCGAGGGGGAGTGGATCCGCGCGATCGCCCAGCGGGCCCGCAAGGACGGCACCACCGTCGACGTGGAGATCTCGTCGCTGCCGGTGATCGTCGACGGCGCCAAGGTCGGCATGATCGGGATCTACCACGACATCACCGAGCTCTTGCGCGCCCGGCGGGAGGCGGAGGCGGCCAACGAGGCCAAGACCGCCTTCCTGGCCACCATGAGCCACGAGATCCGCACCCCCATGAACGCGGTGATCGGCATGAGTGGGCTCCTGCTGAACACCCGGCTGTCCGAGGAGCAGCGCGACTACGCGGAGGTCATCCGCGGCAGCGGCGACACCCTCCTGACCGTCATCAACGACATCCTCGACTTCTCGAAGATCGAGGCGGGCAAGCTCGAGCTGGAGTCCCAGCCCTTCGACCTGCGGGAGTGCGTCGAGGGCGCGCTCGACCTCGTGGCCACCCGCGCCGCCGAGAAGGGAATCGACCTGGCCTACCTGGTGGGCGACGGCGTGCCCGCCGCGATCGTGGGCGACGTGACGCGGCTGCGCCAGGTCTTGCTGAACCTGCTCTCGAACGCGGTCAAGTTCACCGAGCGCGGCGAGGTCGTGCTCTCGGTGAGCGGCCAACCGCCGGCCCGCGGGTCGGCGCTACACGAGCTGACCTTCACGGTCCGGGACACCGGCATCGGCATCCCGGCGGACCGCCTCGGCCGGCTGTTCCAGTCGTTCAGCCAGGTCGACGCCTCGACGACCCGCCGCTACGGAGGCACCGGGCTGGGCCTCGCCATCAGCCAGCGGCTCACCGAGCTGATGGGTGGCCGGATCGGCGTCACCAGCGAGTTCGGCACCGGCAGCGAGTTCCACTTCACGATCCCGGCCGCCGCCACCGAGGTGCCGGTCCCGGTCCGGCGCGACCTGAGCGGGGTGCAGCCGTCGCTGCGCGACAAGCGCGTGCTGGTGGTGGACGACAACGCCACCAACCGGCGCATCGTCGTCGCGCATCTCGACAACTGGGGCATGCCGTCGCGGGCCTCGGAGTCGCCGCTCGAGGCCCTCGGGTGGATCCGGGCCGGCGAGCGCTTCGACGTCGCGATCCTGGACATGCACATGCCGGAGATGGACGGCGTCGCCCTCGCCCACGCGATCCGGCAGCTGCCCGCGGGGAGCTCCCTGCCCCTGATCCTGTTCACCTCGCTCGGCCGCCGCGAGGCGGACGCCGAGGACGAGGGCTTCGCGGCCTATCTCCACAAGCCCATCAAGCCGTCGCAGCTCTTCGACGCGCTGGCCTCGGTGGTGGCCGATCAGCCGGTCCACGTGGCCGCGCGCGCGGCGGCGCGGAGCGAGCTCGATCCCGAGATGGCCCGCCGCCACCCGCTCCGCATCCTCCTCGCAGAGGACAACGTGGTCAACCAGAAGGTGGCCCTGCGCCTCCTCGCCCAGATGGGCTACCGGGCCGACGTGGCCGCCAACGGGCTCGAGGCCATCGAGGCGGTCGAGCGCCAGACCTACGACGTGGTGCTCATGGACGTGCAGATGCCGGAGCTCGACGGCTTCGAGGCCTCGCGGGAGATCAACCGACGCTGGCCGGTCGCCCGGCCCCGCATCGTGGCCATGACCGCGAACGCGATGCAGGGAGACCGGGAGCTGTGCGTGGCCGCCGGCATGGACGACTACGTGGCGAAGCCGATCCGGGTCGAGGAGCTGGTCGCCGCGCTGGAGCGCTCCCCCGCGCACCGGGACGCGGCGCCCGCCAGCGGCCCCGCGGAGCCGCCCGCGCCCGCGGCGAGCGCGATCGATCGCGCCGTGTTCGAGCGCCTCGTCGCCACCACCGGCGGCCCCTTCGTGGCCGAGCTGATCGAGACCTTCGGCGAGGACGCCCGCGAGCTGCTCGCGACCCTGCGCCGCGCCCTGGCCGCGACCGACCGCGACGCATTCCGCCGGGCCGCCCACTCGCTCAAGTCCACCGCCGAGAGCCTCGGCGCCACCGGGCTGGCCGCGCTGGCGCGCGAGCTCGAGGGCGCGGCGCGCGCCGGGAGCCTCGACGGGACCGCCCCCCGGCTCGACCGGCTGACCGAGCACTACGAGCGCGCCGCGAGCGCGCTGGGAGACCTGCGACGTGACCTCACCGCGTAACGGCCCCCCCGGCGACCTCCTCGTCGTCGACGACAACCGGGTCAACCGCCTGCTGCTCGGCCGTGCCCTCGAGCAGCTCGGGCACACCGTGACCTTCGCCGAGAACGGGCGCGAGGCCCTCGCGACGCTCGCCAAGCGCCCGGTCGACCTGGTCCTGCTCGACATCGAGATGCCGGAGATGGACGGCTACCAGGTCCTGGCCGCCCTCGCGGCCGACCCGCGCCTGCGCGACCTCCCGGTCGTCATGATGTCCTCGGTCGAGGAGGTGGACAGCGTGGCCCGGTGCATCGAGATGGGCGCGGAGGACTATCTGTTCAAGCCGGTGAACCCGGTGCTGCTCCGGGCCCGCGTCGGCGCGAGCCTCGAGAAGAAGCGCCTGCGGGACCAGCAGCGGGAGCTGTTCCGGAAGTTCGCCACTGCCGAGGTGGCCGAGGAGCTGCTCACGACCGGGGTCACCCTGGGCGGCAAGCAGGTCGAGGCCTCCGTGATGTTCTCCGACATCCGCGGCTTCACCCGCATCACCGAGGCCCTGTCCCCCGCCGAGACCATCGAGCTGCTGAACAGCTACTACACCCTCACGTTCGACGCCATCGGCGGCCACGGCGGCATCGTCAACCAGATGCTCGGCGACGGCCTGATGGCGATCTTCGGGGCCCCCCTCCCCCGGCCCGACCATCGCGAGCGGGCGGTGCGCGCGGCCCTCGAGATGCTGGAGCTCATGGGCGGCTTCAACCAGGATCAGGCGCGCCGCGGCGGGATGGAGATCCAGATCGGGATCGGCATCGCCTCCGGATCTCTGGTCGCCGGCTTCACCGGCACCCAGCAGCGCATGACCTATACCGGGGTGGGCGACACCGTGAATCTCGCCGCCCACCTGGAGGCGCACACGAAGGTGCTCGGCCGTCCGATCCTGATCGACGAGAACACCCGCGCCGGCCTCGGCGAGAGCATCCGGGTGGAATCGCACGGCCTCGCGCAGTTCAAGACGCGGAGCCAGGCGACCATCATCTACTCGGTCCCGGCGGGGCAGCCGCCCGCCGGCGCCCGCTAGCCGGAACCCGATGCGATCGCGGTAGCTTGACGGCCTTCGCGTCCGGGCGGTACTGTGAGCCTCGTTTCCCCATCAGCCCCACCGCAACGGACCTGGAAGGAGGCCGCCCCATGGCTCGCAAGCCCGCCGACATGACGACCAAGTATCTGCTCTCCGAGAAGGAGCTGCCGACCCGGTGGTACAACATCCAGGCCGACTTCAAGACGCCGCTGGCGCCGCCGCTGCACCCGGGGACCGGCCAGCCGATCGGGCCGGCGGATCTGGCACCGCTCTTCCCGATGGAGCTGATCAAGCAGGAGGTCAGCCGGGAGCGGTGGATCGAGATCCCGGACGCGGTGCGCGACATCCTCCGCCTGTGGCGCCCGACCCCGCTGCACCGGGCGCGGCGCCTCGAGAAGGCGCTCGATACCCCCGCGCGCATCTACTACAAGTACGAGGGCGGGAGCCCGGCGGGCAGCCACAAGCTCAACACCGCGGTGGCCCAGGCCTACTACAACAAGATGGAGAAGGTGGCGCGGCTCTCCACCGAGACCGGCGCCGGGCAGTGGGGCTCCGCGCTCTCGCAGGCGTGCGCGTTCTTCGGCCTGCAGTGCAAGGTGTACATGGTGAAGGTCTCCTACCAGCAGAAGCCGTATCGCCGCATCCTCATGGAGACCTTCGGAGCCCAGGTGGTGGCGAGCCCCAGCCCGGACACCCAGGCGGGCAAGAAGGTGCTCGAGCAGGATCCCGACTCGCCGGGCAGCCTCGGCATCGCGATCAGCGAGGCGGTCGAGGACGCGGCCACCCGCGACGACACCAAGTACTCGCTCGGTAGCGTGCTCAACCACGTGCTCATGCACCAGACCGTGATCGGGCTCGAGACCAAGAAGCAGCTCGAGCGGGCCGACGACGACGCGGACGTGCTGGTGGGCTGCATCGGGGGCGGCTCGAACTTCGCCGGCTTCGCCTTCCCGTTCGCGGGCGACAAGCTCACCGGCAAGAACAAGAAGCGTCGCATCGTCGCGATCGAGCCGAGCGCGTGCCCGAGCCTCACCAAGGGCACGTACGCTTACGACTTCGGCGACACCGTCGGGCTCACCCCGCTCGTGAAGATGCACACCCTCGGCCACACCTTCATGCCCGCGCCGGTGCACGCGGGCGGGCTCCGCTACCACGGCATGGCCCCGCTGGTCTGCAAGCTCTACGACGAGGGGGTCATCGAGGCCCGCGCGGTGCACCAGATCGCCACCTTCGAGGCCGCGGTGCAGTTCGCGCGCGCCGAGGGGATCCTCCCCGCCCCGGAGGCGGCCCACGCGGTGCGGGGGGCCATCGACGAAGCGCTGACGGCCAAGAAGGAAGGCAAGCGGAAGACCATCGTGTTCAACCTGTCCGGCCACGGCTTCCTCGATCTCTCGGCCTACGAAGCGTATCTGGGCGGCCGGCTCCTGGATTACGAGTACCCGGCCGAGAAGGTGCAGGAGGCACTCCGCCATCTCCCCAAGGTGAAGGGATAGACGGGCTCGTGGCCACCGGGCGGCCCGGCGGCGACACCCGGCGAGGTCTACCAGCGCGAGATGGTGCCGGCCATCTTCTCGCGCTGGGCGCCGGATCTGGTCGACGCGGCCGGGATCCGCGCGGGTGAGCGGGTTCCGCGAGATGCACCGCGTGCTCGTCACCGGAGACCGGCTCGCCCTGTCGGTGTGGCGGTCCGTCGACCACCAGCCGGCCTTCCACGCGCTGGAGACCGCTCTGGCCCGACGGATCGGGCGCGAGCGCGCCGCGCTCCCGCCGTTCGGCTTCGGCGCCCGGGACGCGCTCCGGGCCGTGGCGGCCGGCGCGGGCTTTCGCGAGATCCGCATCCGCGCCGAGGTGAAGACGACCCGCTTCCCCTCGCCACGCGCGTTCGTGTCCACCGTCGTCCGCGGCGCGCCGACCATGCTGGGCGCGCTGGCCGAGCAGGGCCCCGAGGCCCTCGACGCCCTCGCGGAGGAGGTCACCGCCGCGGTGCGCGACTGGGAGGACGACGAGGGCCTCGGCTTCCCCCAGGTCGCGCACGTCCTCACCGCCCGGCGCTGACCGCGGGGGAATTTGAGAGGCCGCCGGATCGACGGGTACGGTATGCTCTACGGCAACCGTAGCCAACCCGCAGCGTAGCGGAGACCGATCGCCCCATGTCGAACACGAGCCCCACCGCGCTCCTCCTGAACGTCGGCCACGCCATGGACCACCTCTTCCTGCTGATCTTCGCCACCGCGGTCGCCGCGATCGCGACGCAGTGGGGCATGGTCTGGCAGGACCTCATGCCTTACACGGTGGGGGCGTTCGTGATGTTCGGGCTCGGCTCCCTTCCCGCGGGCCGCCTGGGCGATCTGTGGGGCCGACGCGTCATGATGGTGATCTTCTTCCTCGGGCTGGGCGGCGCCGGCCTGCTGGTGGCGGCCGCGCAGCGCCCGTGGCAGCTCGCGGTCGCGCTCACGATCATGGGGGCCTTCGCCTCCATCTACCACC
>Ga0335084_10000470_pt1 | contig 34191 bp, 29 predicted proteins | sample Lox_Sample_44_FD_206721 | JGI IMG/M metagenome (GOLD analysis project Ga0335084, IMG submission 206721) | Soil microbial communities from Loxahatchee National Wildlife Refuge, Florida, United States - Lox_Sample_4.4 | ecosystem: Environmental > Terrestrial > Soil > Wetlands | place: USA...
GTGTCACCACGTCGGCCTTTCGGCCATGAGGCGAGGGCTCCCCAGGTAAGAACGCGATCCCGCCCCGCACCGCCGCCGGATTTACCCCGCCTGAGCCTTGACCACTACCGCTTCGCGGTCCATTGCCCGCTCGCCCTGCTCGGCATCGCCTCTGATCCGGTTCGTGTACCTCGGCGCGCGGTTTCGCTCCGCGCTTCCTTCCCACGCGCGCTCGCCCTCGCGCGGTTGCGCTTCGCTTCACTCGCAGTGGTCTACTCGCGGGCGGACTTGCACCTCCAAGATCGCGCCCATGCTCGGCGCACAATGAAAAAGCCCCCGACGGGGGGGCTTTGATCGACGTGCGAGCCGATCAGGTGCCGAGCAGCGTACCGTGTGTGATACCGAGGGCGGCGGCCACCTCGGGGGCCGAGCCCTTCTTGCCGTCCTCGGCTTTCGCCTTGAGCACCTCGATCCGGCCGCCCTGCGCGGTGACGAAGAAGCTCATCGCCGTGACCTCCGAGACCTCTCCTGGCTTGCCCTTCACCGCGCCAAAGGTGCGGAAGCGCTGCTTCCGGGCGTCGAAGAGCTGGACCTTCTTCCCGTTCAGGGTCGTCCAGGCGCCCGGCGCCGGGTTCGTGCCCCGGATGAGGTCGTAGATGAAATCGACGTGCGTCGCCCAGCCGATCTTCGCCTCGGCCGCCCGGCACCAGCCCTCGTAGGATGCTTCGGCCTCGTTCTGCACGACCTCCCGGTGCTTCCCCGCCGTGACGAGGTCGGCGGCTTCGACCATCGCCTGCACCCCCATCGGGAAGAGCCGCTCGAAGTACACCGAGCCGAGCGTGTCGTCCGGACCGATCGGGGTCTCCTTCTGGAGCACGATCGGGCCTTCGTCCAGCCCCTCGGTCGGCCGGAAGATCGTGAGCCCGGTCTTCTTCTCGCCCCGGATGATCGGCCAGTTGATCGAGCTCGGACCGCGGTACTTCGGCAGGAGCGACGGGTGGTACTGGATCGTGCCCTGCTTCGGGATCTTGACCAGGCTGTCCGGCGCGAATTGCAGCACGTAAGCCATGACGCCGAGGTCAACGTTCAGTCCCTCGAGTGCGGCGTGCGCCTCCGGCGCGCGCAGACTGGGGAACTGGAACACCTTCAGCCCCTTCTCTTCCGCAGCGGCCCGGAGTGGATCGGCCTTCGCGCCCGGCTTCTCCGGTGCGCAGAAGACCCCGGCGACGTCGCCCCCCCGCGCGACAAACGCATCGAACACCGCTTTTCCAAAGTCCTGCTGGCCGATGATCGCGATCCGCATGGTTTCCTCCAGACTCCGGCGCGTTGAGTGGCGGCTTGCGGTGCGCCCCAACGCGCCGACTCAGTCCGTCACGCCCGCGTGACGGACTGAGCGGCTTTGGCCTTGGCCGGCGCGCTGAACGCGCCCGCCGACTTCAGCGCCGCGACCTGCCCGTCGTCGTAGCCGAGCACCTCGCGCAGGACCTCCTCGGTATGCTCGCCGAGGAGCGGGCTCCGCTCGATCTTCGCCGGCGACGCCGACAGCTTGATCGGCATGCCGACGTTGAACCACTTGCCGCGCTGCGGGTGATCGAGCTCGACCCACATGTCGCGCCCGCGCACGTGCTCGTCGTTCGCGAGGTCCTGAGTCGACATGATCGGGCCGCACGGCACGTCGAGCGGGTTGAGGATCGCCATGAACTCGCGCTTGGTGTACTTCTCGGCGAACTTGTTGATCAGCGTCCACATGAGCGCCTGGTTCTTGCGTCGCTCGCCGATCGTCGCGAGACGCGGGTCGGCGGCGAGGTCCGGCACGCCGACGTCGGGCCCGATGCGCTTCGCGAGCGCATCCCACACCGCCTCCTGGACCACGACGTACAGCCAGTCGTTCGCGCCGTGCGGCTTGCAGTGGATCGCATTCCCGAGCTGCCCGCCGCCCGAGTCGTTCCCGGCGCGCGGCACTTCCCCCATGCCCTGGTAGGTGGGTACGGAGTACTCGGACAACGCCTGGCGGGTGAGGCGCTGGTGATCGCGGAACTTCACCCGGCAGAGGTTCATCACCCCGTCCATCATCGCGACCTCCACGTACTGGCCCTGCCCGGTGCGGTCGGCGTGACGCAGCGCCGCGAGCAGGCCGATCGCGAGATGCAGCCCGGTGCCCGTGTCGCCGATCTGCGCGCCGGTCACGAACGGCGGCCCGTCCGGAATCCCGGTCGTGCTCATCGCCCCGCCCATCGCCTGCGCGACGTTCTCGTACGCCTTGAAGTCGGCGTAGGGACCGCTCGAGCCGAAGCCCTTGATCGAGCCGACCACGATCTTCGGGTTGATACTGTGGATCCTCTCCCAGGTGAAGCCGAGCCGTTCGAGCACGCCCGGGCCGAAGTTCTCCATCATGATGTCGCACTTCTGCAGCAGGTCGACGAACACCTGCTTGCCCTCGGCGCTCTTCATGTTGACCGTGATCGAGCGCTTGTTGCAGTTGAGCATCGTGAAGTAGAGGCTGTCCGCGTTCGGCACGTCGCGGAGCTGGCCACGCGTCGCGTCCCCCTGCGGCGGCTCGAACTTGATCACGTCCGCGCCGAGCCACGCGAGCAGCTGCGAGCAGGTGGGGCCCGCCTGCACGTGAGTCATGTCGAGGATGCGTACGCCTTTCAAAGCTTCCATGCTGATCTCCGATACGTCCGTGGCTACTTCTTTTTCGCGCTCGGATTCAGGCTCGTGATGCGGCCGCTTTCGGTTCCGGCGGTCTCGTCGATCACGGCGTTGATGAGCGTCGGCTTGCGCGAGCGGATGGCTTCCTCCATCGCCTTGCGCAGCTCGGCCGGGGTCGTGGCGTGCGCGCCCACGCCGCCGAAGGCCTCCATCAGCTTGTCGTAGCGCGCGCCCTTGACGAACACTGTCGGCGCCACGTCGGGGCCGCCGGCCGGGTTGACGTCGGTACCCTTGTAGACGCCGTTGTTGTTCATGACCACCACGCACACCGGGAGGTTGTAGCGGCAGATGGTCTCGATTTCCATGCCGGAGAAGCCGAAGGCGCTGTCACCCTCGATCGCGATCACCTGCTCGCCGCTCACCACGGCGGCCGCGACGCAGAACCCCATGCCGATTCCCATCACCCCCCAGGTGCCGACGTCCAGGCGCTTGCGCGGCTTGTACATGTCGACGATGCTGCGGGTGAAGTCGAGCGCGTTGGCGCCTTCGTTGACGAGGATCGCGTCCGGGTTGGCCTTGATGATGTCGCGCACCACGTTGAGCGCGCTGTGGAAATTCATCGGCTTCGGGTCCTTGGCCAGGGTCTCGGCCATCTTCGCAATGTTCTTGCTCTTGCGCTCGGCGACGGCGGAGAGCCACTCCGCCGGCGGCTTGCCCCAGCTCGAACCGATGCCGGCGAGCAGCGCGGACACGCAGGAGCCGATGTCGCCGACCAGCGGGGCGTCGATGCGGACGTTGCTGTCGGCCTCCTGCGGCGAGATGTCGACCTGGATGAACTTCTGGCCACCCCAGCTCTTCGCGTCCTTGCCGCCCCAGGTCTTGCCCTTGCCGTGCGAGAGCAGCCAGTTGAGGCGCGCCCCGACGAGCATCACCACGTCGGCCTCGGGGAGCACGTAGGAGCGGGCGGCGGAGGCGCACTGCTCGTGCGTGTCGGGTAGCAGGCCCTTGGCCATTGCCATGGGCAGGTAGGGGATGCCGGTGCGCTCGATCAGGGCGCGGATGTCGGCATCGGCCTGGGCGTAGGCGGCGCCCTTGCCGAGCACGATCAGCGGCCTCTTCGCGCTCCTCAGCAGCTCGACGGCACGCTTGACCGCGTCCCCGCCGGGAATCTGCTTCGGCGCCGGATCGACAACCTTGATCAATGAATTCTTCCCGGCCGCCGCGTCCATGGTCTGGGCGAACAGCTTGGCCGGCAGGTCGAGGTAGACGCCGCCCGGGCGACCGGAGACCGCAGCACGGATTGCGCGCGCGATGCCTACGCCGATGTCCTCGGCGTGCAGCACGCGGAACGCGGCCTTGCACAGCGGCTTGGCGATGGCGAGCTGGTCCATCTCCTCGTAGTCGCCCTGTTGCAGGTCGACGATCTCGCGCTCGCTCGAGCCGCTGATGAGGATCATCGGGAAGCAATTGGTGGTGGCGTTGGCCATGGCGGTCAGGCCGTTCAGGAAGCCGGGGGCGGACACCGTCAGGCAGATGCCCGGCTTTTGCGTCATGAAGCCGGCGATGGCGGCGGCGTTGCCGGCGTTCTGCTCGTGGCGAAACGAAATCACGCGCATGCCCGCGGCCTGCGCCTTGCGGGTGAGGTCGGTGATCGGGATGCCGGGCAGGCCGAAGATCGTGTCGATGCCGTTGAGCTTGAGGGCATCGATGACCAGGTGAAAGCCGTCGGTCTGTGCATCGGTGGTCATACCGGGGTGCTGCTGCACGTCGCGGGGAGTGGAGACTTGAGGTTCGGCGGTGCCCATCCGGGTACCCTCCTCTGGGGATCGAGCGGCGCCGCTCGCCGGCGCCGGGTTACAGTGCGAAAAACCTGCGTTCAAACGGGACGTTAGGATAGGCAAATGGGCCGTCCTGCCACCTTGACTGCGGTCAATCATTCCAGCTAACTTGACGCCGCCCCGGCTCACCCGATGTCGCACATCGCCTCTCACCCGCAGCGCAACACCCTACGCCTCGAGCTGAAGCAGAACCTGATCCTCGGGGGGATGAGCGGGGAGGCCTGGGAGGCGCTCGAGACGCGGCTCGAGATCGGCGAGTACCGGAAGGGCGAGCAGCTCGTCCACCAGGGCTCCACCGAGATGGAACAGTTCTTCATCCTGGAGGGCATCCTCAAGCGCGTGGTCGCGAACGCCGAGGGCAAGGAGATGATCCTACGCTTCGCGGCGGAAACCGACATGGACACCTCGTACGCGGCGTGGCGGCTGAAGACGCCGGTCCCCTACAGCATCGTGGCGGTGACCCGCGTGCGGGCCGCGAAGGTCTCGATGCCGCAGTGGGTTGCGTTCCTCGAGCAGCAGCCCGACGTCAAAGCGCGCTTCGAGTACGAGGTGATGAAGCTGATGAGCGAGGTCATGGCCCACACCATCACCCTGCACCTGCTGGATGCCCCTGGCCGGCTCGCGCGGTTCGAGCGCAAACACCAGTTGCTCCTCGGCCGCATCCCGAGCAAGGAGCTCGCGTCCTACCTCAATCTCACGCCCGAGACGCTGTCCCGTCTCAAGCATCGAGCGTCGTGAGACCTAGCGCCGCGGCCGGCGCATCGTTCGCAGCTCGTTGACGACGTCGGAGACCCCGGTGGTCCCGGCGGCAACCGCGGCGGCGCTCTTCCGTTCCTTCTCGTCCTCGACCATTCCCCGCAGCGTCACGCGGCCGCCTTTCGCGATCACGGTGACGTCCACCTTGGTCGTCTCCGGGGAGGCGGCGAGCGCCGCGCGCACCCCGGCCTCGAGCGCGAGGCTCGCGAGCTGCGCGCGAGACTTCTCCGTCTCCTGGAACTCGGGCCGTCCGGCGAGCGCGACGACCTGTTCGACGCAGGACGCGATCGAGACGCGCCCGGTATTGAGCGTCAGGTCGTAGAGCACCGGGTCGCCCCAGCGCACGCGAAACCGGCTCTGCATCGCCGCGGCGTGGGCGTCGTCGCTCGCCGCGATCTCTTCCCGGACGTACGTGTCGTCGTCGGTGTCGAGCCGCTTCATGAGCGTCCTGACGCGGGCCTCCACCGGCGCGCACACTCGCACGCAGGGAATGTGCGCCACGGGTCGCAGGAGAAGGGTCGATCCCCAGCCGCGAATCAGCGCATCGCCCGCCTGCGCGGCGGCGAACACCTCCTCGGCGGTAAAGAGCGCGATCTCCTCGCCGGGCGCCCAGAGGCGCTCGAGCAGCGAGGCCTTGCCCTCGCGCAACCGCTGCACCAGGCTCTTCTTCACCTTCGCGCGGCCGGCGACGCGCTCCGCGAGATCGTTGCTGACGATCTTGATGCCGAGCGCCTTGGCGACGCCCGCAGCGACCTCGTCCCCGCGGACGCCGAGCTCCATCGTCATCGCGACGACCGCCATCTAGGCCGCCTTCGCCTTCCGCAGCACCGTCTGGACGAGCGGCCAGAAGAGGAGCACCAGCGCGAGGGTCGTCATGCCGCCCACCAGCGCATTGCTGAAGAAGATCGACATGTCGCCCTGCGACGCGAGCATCGCCTGCCGGAACGCGCTCTCGGCGCGATCGCCGAGCACGAGCGCGAGCACGAGCGGCGCGAGCGGATAGTCGAGCTTGCGCAGGACGTAGCCCGCGATGCCGAAGACGAGCATCAGGTACACGTCGAACATCGAGTTGTGCACGGTATAGGCGCCGATCGCGCAGATCACGATGATCGCCGGCGCGATGATCGAGAACGGGATGCGCAGGATCGCGGCGAAGAGCGGCACGCAGGTCAGCACCACGATCAGGCCGGCGATGTTGCCGAGATACATGCTCGCGATCAGGCCCCAGACGAACTCCTTCTGCTCCTGGAAGAGCAGCGGCCCCGGCTGCAGGCCCCAGATCAGGAGGCCGCCGAGCAGCACCGCCGCGGTCGGCGACCCGGGCACCCCGAGCGTGAGCATCGGGAGCAGCGCCGAAGTGCCGGCGGCGTGCGCCGCGGTCTCGGGCGCGACGACGCCCTCCACCTGCCCGGTGCCGAACTTCTCGCCGTCCCTCGAGAAGCGCTTCGCCACGCCGTAGGCCATGAACGAGGCGGGGGTCGCGCCGCCCGGCACGATGCCCATGAAGCAGCCGACGGCGGAACTGCGCAGACTGGTGAGCCAGTAGCGCGGCAGCTCGCGCCACGTCTCGACGACGACCTTGACATTGATCCGCGCGCTCGCGCCCTTGAATGCCAGCCCCTCCTCGAGCGTGAGCAGGATCTCGCCGATGCCGAAGAGGCCGATTACCGCGATCAGGAAGTCGAAGCCCTGCAGAAGCTCGGTGAACCCGAACGTCAGCCGCAGCGAGCCGGTCACGGTGTCGAGCCCGACCGCGGCGAGCGCGAACCCCACCATCATCGACGCGATCGTCTTCAGCGCCTGTCCCTTGCTCATGCCGACGAACGCGCAGAACGTCAGGAGATACACCGCGAAGAACTCGGGCGGGCCGAATGCGAGCGCGAACTTCGCGACGACCGGCGAGAGGAACGTGATCATGATCACCGCGACCAGCGCGCCGATGAACGACGAGGTGAACGCCGCGGTGAGCGCGCTGCCCGCGCGCCCCTTCTGGCCCAACGGGAAACCGTCGAATGTCGTCGCCACCGACCACGGCTCGCCGGGGATGTTGAACAGGATCGAGGTGATCGCCCCGCCGAACAGCGCCCCCCAGTAGATGCAGGAGAGCATGATGATCGCCGAGGTCGGCGGCATCGTGAACGTGAGCGGCAGCAGGATCGCGACGCCGTTCGCGCCGCCGAGACCCGGCAGCACGCCGATGATCACGCCGAGCACCACCCCGACGAACATCAGCATCAGGTTGAACGGCGTCAGCGCGACGCTGAACCCGTTCAGCAGTGAAGTGATCTCCTCCAACGATGCCCCCTAGTCGAGCTTGAGCCAGGCCTCGAGCGGGCCCTTCGGCAGCGGCAGCTTGAACCAGACCTCGAACAACAGGAAGAAAACGACGCTGACGCCGACCGCGACCACGATCGTGGTGAGCCACGGATAACGCCCGAGCCGACGCATGAAGAACGCGATGAAGAGCGTCGAGGCCACGTACAGGCCGACGGGCTTGATCAGCGCGACGTAGACGCTCGACGGCACCAGCATCCACAGCACCAGCCGGAAGGCGCCGCGCGTCACGAATGCCTTCCCCGCCTTCGCCCGGTCGCCGAGCGCGCGGTACATGACCACGGCGGTCGAGAAGCAGATCAGCAGGCCCACGTAGAAGGGGAAGTAGCCCGCCTGCGGCCCGTCGTCGGCCCACTTCGCGCCGACGCGCATGCTGTCGAAGATGACCACCGCACCCAGCAGGAACAGCAGCCCCGCGACGACGATCTCGAGCGTGCGAACGGTCGCGACCGGACGTTCGTTTTGATCGTTCATATCGAAGCGGCGCGCCGCCCAGCCGCGGATGGCGCCACGCGGCGCACCGCGAGTCCCCTGTTGAGTTGTCCCTTGTTGGCCGCGCGCCGGCTCGTCCCGGCACGCGGGTCGCCTTGCTCGCGCGTACCCGCCTCTTCCGGGCGGGCTGCTACGGTCACTTGCCTTGGGCGAGGAAGCCGGCTTCCTTCATCAGGCTGTGGTGCCGCTTCTCTTCCTGCGCCACCCAGGCGCGGTAGTCGTCGCCGATCAGCGCGGTCTGGTTAAAGGCGCCGCGCTCCATGAATTCCTGCCATTCGGGGAGCGAGCGCACGCGCTTCATCAGGTCCACGTAATAGTTGCGCTGCGCCTCGGTCACGCCGCCCGCCATGAAGATGCCGCGGAGCATGAGGTACTCGATCTCGAGTCCGGACTCCTTGCAGGTCGGAATGTCGCTCCACGCCATGGTGTCGGTGACCTTGGAGGTGTACGACAGCCGCTTGTCGTCGAACACGCAGAGCGGGCGCAGCGACCCGGCCCGCCACTGCGCGACCGCCTCGATCGGATTGTTCACCGTCGAGTCCACGTGCTTCCCGACGAGCTGGGTGGCGACCTCGCCGCCGCCCTTGTAGGGGATGTAGGTGAACTTGGCGCCGGATTGCCGCTCGATCGCGACGGTGATGATCTGGTCTTCCTGCTTCGACCCGGTGCCGCCCATCTTGAACTTGCCGGGACCGGCCTTCTTCGCTGCCTCGACGTACTCCTTGGCGGTCTTATAGGGCGTCTCGGCGTTGACCCAGAGCACGAACTCGTCGAGCGCCATCATCGCGACCGGGGTCAGATCCTGCCAGTTGAACGGCACGCCGGTCGCCATCGGCGTCGTGAACAGGTTCGAGAGCGTGATGATCAGCTTGTAGGGGTCGCCCTTTGCGCCCTTGACGTCGAGAAAGCCTTCCGCGCCCGCACCGCCGCCCTTGTTGATGACGACCATGGGTTGTTTCATCAGGTTGTGCTTCTGCACGAGCCCCTGGATGAAACGCGCCATCTGATCGGCGCCGCCGCCGGTGCCGGCCGGAACGATGAACTCGACGGTCTTGGTCGGCTCCCAGCCCTGCGCGTACGCGGGCGCGGCGACGAGCGCAATGGTCGACGCGCAAGCGGATACCGCGGCGCGGAAAAGAAGTGAATTCGTGCGTTGCATACGCTCCTCCGGACTCCTATCGTCTCGCCGCCGACTGCCTTCGCCCGCCCCGGTGCGGGGCGCTACTCGCGGTGGTCGTTGCTTATGGTGCGCGATTTTGGCGCGAGATTGTCAGCGGCGCGCTTGATCCGAGTCAAGAACCGGCCCGGCGAGCGGCGATGGCGCTGGCGGACATCCTCTGGTCGGCTGCCCTCCGAGGAGCTTTGCCGCTGCAGCGGCGATCGCGTCTAGCGCTCCGGCGCCGAGTCGGGCACCGGCGCCTCGTGCGGGCCGGCGGCCGCGGCCGCGGCCTCCTTCCGCTTCGCAAGCCACATCCCGAGGACCACGACGAATGCGGCGCCGATCAGACCGCAGATCAGCTCGAGGCTCACCGAGGCGAGCACCGGGCGGTTGTTCGCGAACTCGAAGTGTGCGCGCATCCAGCCGTCGATTGCCGGATCGGTCACCACCATCTCGCCCGCAACCCAGCCGATCAGCCCCGCGCCGATGGTGATGATGACCGGCCAGCGCTCCATCAGCTTGATGAGGAGCGTCGCGCCGAAGACCACGAGCGGGATCGAGATCGCGAGGCCGAGAATGAGCAGCGTGTAGCTCCCGCCGGCGGCGGCCGCCACCGCGATCACGTTGTCGAGGCTCATCACGAGGTCGGCGATGAGGATCGTCCTGATCGCCGCGATCAGGTTGTCGCTCGCGCTGATGTTCTCGCCACCTTCCTCGGGCACGAGCAGCTTGACGCCGATCCACAGCAGGAGCAGCGCGCCGACGATCTTAAGCCACGGCAGTTGCAGCAAGGCGACCGCGAAGATCGTCAGCACGATCCGCATCACCACCGCAGCGCCCGCGCCCCAGAACACCGCCTGCTTCTGCTGCTTGGCGGGGAGCGCGCGCGCCGCAAGCGCAATCACCACCGCGTTGTCGCCGGAGAGGACGACGTTGACGCCGATGATCTTGGCGAGGCCGACCCAGAAGGCCTGCGACATCACTTCTTCGAGCATCGGGACCTCCTCCTGGGTGACGCGCAATCGGGGCGTGGAGCGGCGCAAATGATTCTACCCCGCTCCCGCTGCCCCCGCCCCGGGGCGCCCGATCGCGCCCGCTCTCGCGGGTCAGAAGAGCCCGACGACCTTGCCGTCGACGATGTCGATCTTCTCCGCCGAGGGCACCTTGGGCAGCCCGGGCATGGTCATGACGTCGCCGCAGATCATAACGATGAACTCGGCGCCGGCGGCGAGCCGCACCTCGCGCACGTTCACGACGTGGCCGGTCGGCGCCGCGCGCGCCTGCGGGTCGGTCGCGAAGGAGTACTGGGTTTTCGCCACGCAAACCGGATAGTGGCCATAACCATCGTCCTGCAACCTCTTGATCTGCGCGCGCACCTTCGCATCCGCGCTGACCTCGCCAGCACGGTAGATCGTCTTCGCGATCTTGTTGATCTTGTCCCACAGCGTGTCGGAGTCTTCGTACACGAAGCGGAAGCTCGACTTCTGGTCGCACAGCCCGACGACGACGCGCGCGAGCTCGGCCGCGCCCTTGCCGCCGTCGCCCCAGTGCGTGGCGAGCACCACCGGTACCCCGTACTTCGCCATGCGGCTCTTGAGCAGCTCGAGCTCGGCCGGGGTGTCCTGGTTGAAGCGGTTGATCGACACCACGCACGGGATCCCGTAGTTCTTCTGCACGTTCTCCACGTGGCGCTCCAGGTTCGCGAGCCCTTTCTCGAGCGCGGCGAGGTTCTCCTGGCCGATCGTCTTGAGGTCCTGTCCGCCGTGGTACTTGAGCGCGCGCACGGTGGCGACGATCACCGTCGCGTTCGGCCGCATGCCGCTCTTGCGGCACTTTATGTCGACGAACTTCTCGGCGCCGAGGTCGGCGCCGAAACCAGACTCGGTCACGCAGTAGTCGACGAGCTTGAGCGCCGACTGGGTTGCGATCACCGAGTTGCAGCCGTGCGCGATGTTCGCGAACGGCCCGCCGTGGATGAACGCCGGGTTGTTCTCGAGCGTCTGCACCAAGTTCGGCGCGAGGGCGTCCTTGAGGAGCACGGTCATGGCGCCGTGCGTTTTCAGGTCGCGCGCGGTCACCGGCTTCTGGTCCTTCGTGTAGCCGACCACGATGTTCCCCAGCCGATGCTTCAGGTCTTCCACCGACGTCGAGAGGCAGAAGATCGCCATCACCTCGGATGCGACGACGATGTCGAAACCGTCCTCGCGCGGGTAACCATTGGCGGTCCCGCCGAGCGCGACGACGATGTCGCGCAGCGCCCGGTCGTTCATGTCCACGACGCGCCGCCACTGGATGCGCCGGATGTCGATGCCGAGGTCGTTGCCGTGGTTGATGTGGTTGTCCAGCATCGCCGCGAGCAGGTTGTTCGCGAGCGCGATCGCGCTGAAGTCGCCGGTGAAATGGAGGTTGATGTCCTCCATCGGCACGACCTGCGCGTAACCGCCGCCGGCGGCGCCGCCCTTGATGCCGAAGACAGGCCCGAGTGAAGGCTCGCGCAGGCAGATCATCGCCTTCTTGCCGATGTGGTTGAGCGCGTCGCCGAGCCCCACCGTCGTCGTCGTCTTCCCCTCGCCCGCCGGGGTCGGCGTCATCGCGGTGACGAGGATCAGCTTGCCGTCGGGCTTACCCTTCAGCGAATCCAGGTACTTGAGCGAGATCTTCGCCTTGTAGTGGCCGTAGGGCTCGAGATGGTCTTCGGCGATGCCGAGCTTCTCGAGCGCGACCTTGGAGATGCGCTGGAGCTTCGCGGCCTGGGCAATCTCGATGTCGGACGGCATGGGTATGTCTCCTGATCGTTGCAGCTTGCTAGGTTAGGTGTCCCGCCTACGGGCGGACATTGATTGCAATCAAGTCGGCCCGGTTGTCACCGCACGGAATTGCGGCAGCGCGGTGCGGCCGGCGAAACAGGCGTTCGCGCCCTCCGCCTCCTCGATCCGGAGGCACTCGTTCCACTTCGCCATGCGCTCGGACCGGGCGAACGACCCGACCTTGAGCTGGCCCGCGTCCCAGCCGACCGCGAGATGCGCGATCGAGACGTCCTCCGTCTCCCCGGACCGGGCGGACACGATCGTGCCCCAGCGCGCACGCTTGCCCGCCTCCAGCGCGGCCCGCGCCTCGGTGACGGTGCCCGCCTGGTTGGGCTTCACCAGCACCGCGTTGCAGGCCCCCCGGGCCGCCGCTGCGGCGACGCGCGCGCCGCTCGTCACCAGGAAGTCGTCGCCGATGACCTGCACGCGATCGCCGACCGCCCGCGTGAAGCGGACGAGCCCGTCGGGGTCGTCCTCGGCGAGCGGGTCCTCGATCGAGACGATCGGGTAGCGCGCGAGCCACCGCTCGAGCATCTCGCCCATCGCGTCCGAGTCGAGCTCGCGCCCTTCGAGGCCGAGCCGGTAGCGGCCGTTGCGCCCGAACTCCGATGCGGCGACGTCGAGCGAAATCGCCACCTCGTCGCCGGGCGTGAAGCCGGCCCGCTCGATCGCGCGCACGAGCCAGTCGAGCGCCCCGTCGTTGGTGCCGAACGCGGGCCAGTAGCCGCCCTCGTCGGCGACGCCGGCGAGCTTTCCTGCCTCGCGCATCAGCTCCCCCGCCGCCCGGTAGACCTCGGCGGTCATCTCGAGCGCCTGCTCGAAGCTCGCCGCCCCGAGCGGCATCACCATGAAGTCCTGGACGTCCACGCGGCGGCCGGCGTGCGCGCCACCGCCGAAGATCTGGATCTCGGGCAGCGGCAACCGGATCGGACCCGGCCCTGCGAGCCAGCGGTAGACGGGCAGTCCCGCGGCAGCCGCGGCGGCGTGCAGCACGGCGAGCGACACGGCGGTCGTCGCGTTGCCGCCGAGCCGCGAACGGTCGGGCGTGCCGTCGAGCGCCGCGAGCGCCGCGTCGACCGCCGCCTGGTCGCGCGCGTCCATGCCGGCGAGCGCACCGGCGATCGCGCCGTTCACGTTCGCCACCGCCGCGCCGACGTTCATGCCGCCGAGGCGCGTGCCCCCGTCGCGCAGATCGATCGCCTCGTGCGCACCGCGCGAAGCGCCCGCTGGCGCGATCGCGCGGCCCCGGGCGCCGCCGTCGAGCGCGACCTCGGCCTCCACCGTCGGGCGTCCACGCGAATCCCAGACCCGGCGGCCCCTGACGCTCGCGATCGCCGCACCGTTCATCGGCGCTCCACCGTGCCGGTCATTGCCGCTCCATCGACTGGCGCCACGCTTCGGCGACCTCGCCGAGCCGCGTGCGCGGAGCGAGGATGAGCGGCTTCGCGCACGCGCGGATCCGCTCGCGATCGGCCTCTTCCGTGATGTACTCGACCGGCGACTTGCCGTCGACGCGCGCGAGCAGCAACCCCGGCAGCAGCCACGCCGAACGGCCTTCGAAGACGTCGCGCGGCTCCCAGGTCACACCGGCAAGGTAGGCCTCCGCGGCCGCGCGGAACGCCGCCAGGAAGCGCGCGCGCCATTGCGGGCGCCACGCGCACTTGAGCAGCAGATGGTTGAGCAGGAACGCGAGGTCGAATGCCGGGTCGCCGTACCAGGCGCACTCGGCGTCCAGGAACACCGGGCCGTTCGCGCCGACGAGGATGTTCTTCGGGCTGACGTCGCCGTGCACGAGCGCAAGCCTGGTCCGGGCGGTCCGCTCCGCGAGCCGCCGCAGCGCGTTCGCGCAGTCGGCGTGCCGCTCGGCAGTCGCAAGGAGATAGGGCTCGAGCCGGATCTGGCGGAAGATCTCGTCGTTCGCGAAGCGCGCGGCGATGTCCACACGCCCCGCGGTGGCGGCATGGACGAGCGAGATCCGCCGTCCGACCTCGGCGGCGACGGCGGGGTCGATCCGGCCGTCGCGGAGCTCCGTCTTCCAGACCGGATGCGACTCCGGCGCGAGCCACGACATCGCGAAGAGGCCCGCGGCGCGATCCTCGCCGATCAGCCGCGGCACCGCGTCGGGGGCGATCTCGCCCGCGACGCGGATCCATTCGGCCTCGCTGTGGTTGCGTGCGACCGGCGCGCGCCAGTCGGCAGCCACTTTCAGCCTCGGCAGCGCCTGCTTCACGCAGAAGCTGCGGCCGGCGACCTCGACGCGTGCGATGTCCGAGGAGACGCCCCCGGCGAGCGGTGTGACCACGACTTCGGCGCCGCGTGGAATCAGGTCGAGGCGGTGGAGCGCGTCGAGGAACTGCTCGGACGTCGGCGCCGCGGACATCGTGCGATTTCACCACGAAAGCGCGGCGCGCGTGCACCTTGCGCGGCGGCGCCGTCGCGGTGCGTCGCGCCCGGTCGGCCGCGTGCGCTCGCCCTGCTCGCCACCGCGCGCGGCGCGCGGTCCCGCTCAGCGACTCACGCCGCCGTCGGGAGCGGCGCCTGGCCGCCGCCGTAGCTCAGCTGCCTCGGCTGCTCGCCGCCACGCCGCAGGCGCACCGCGCAGTACTTGAACTCCGGGATCTTGCCGAACGGGTCGAGCGCGGGGTTCGTGAGCTTGTTCGCCGCGGCCTCGTAGTAGCAGAACGGGATGAAGACCGCCCCTTGCGGCGTGCCCTCGTCGACGCGTGCGTAGAGCGCGATCGCGCCGCGCCGCGATTCGACCGTGATCACCTCGCCCGGCTTGATGCGCAGCCGCGCGAGATCGGCCGGATGGATGCTCGCGACCGGCTCTGGCTCGATCGCGTCGAGCACGCCGGCGCGGCGCGTGATCGCGCCGGTGTGCCAGTGCTCGAGCTGCCGCCCGGTGATGAGGACCAGCGGGTACTCGCCGTCGGGACGCTCGGCGGCGGGAATGATGTCGGCGGGCACGAACTTGGCGCGCCCGGTCGCGGTCGGGAAGTGTTCGGTGAAGACGACCGGCTGCCCCGGGTCGCCCTCGTTCTCGCACGGATAGGTGACCGACGAGTCGCGCTCGAGGCGATCCCAGGTGATCCCCGCGATCGAGTCCATGCCCTTCCGCATCTCGTTGAACACGTCGCGCGGATGCGTGTACTGCCAGTCGAGCCCGATTCGCCGTGCGAGCTCCTGGATGATCCACAGGTCCGCGCGCGCCTCGCCCGGCGGCTCGATCGCCTTGCGGCCGAGCTGCACCATGCGGTCGGTGTTGGTCACGGTGCCGACCTTCTCCGGCCAGGCCGTCGCCGGCAGCACGACATCGGCGAGGTACGCGGTTTCGGTGAGGAAAATGTCCTGCACCACCAGGTGCTCGAGCGTCGCGAGCGCTTCGCGCGCGTGGTTGACATCGGGGTCGGACATCGCCGGGTTCTCGCCCATGATGTACATCCCGCGGATCTCGCCCTTCTTGGCGGCGTTCATGATCTCGACCACGGTCAGTCCAGGCTCGGGGTCGAGCTCGCGCCCCCAGAGCCGCTCGAACCGCGCCTTCGCCTCCGGATTGTCGACGCGCTGGTAGTCCGGATAGACCATCGGAATGAGGCCGGAGTCGGAGGCGCCCTGCACGTTGTTCTGGCCGCGCAGCGGATGTAACCCGGTCCCCGGCCGGCCGATCTGGCCGGTGGCGAGGGCAAGCGCGATCAGGCAGCGCGCGTTGTCGGTGCCGTGGATGTGCTGCGAGATCCCCATGCCCCACAGGATCATCGAGCCCTTCGAAGTCGCGTAGAGGCGCGCCACCTCGCGAATCTTCGCGGCGGGGATGCCGCAGATCGGCGCCATCTTCTCGGGCGAATACTTCTTCACGTTATCCTGGAGCGCTGCGTAGTTCGCCGTGCGGTCGCGGATGAACGCCTCGTTGACGAGCCCCTCCTCGACGATCGTGTACAGCATCGCGTTGAGGAGCGCGACGTCGGTGTCGGGGTTGAACTGCAGGAGATGGGTCGCGTGCCGCGAGAGATCGGTGCGGCGCGGGTCGGCGACGATCAGCTTCACGCCGCGCTTCGCCGCGTTCTTCATCCAGGTCGCGGCCACCGGGTGGTTGCTGGTCGGGTTCGCGCCGATGACGAGCACCACCTCCGCCTTGGCGACGTCGCGCACCTGGTTGGAGACCGCACCGGAATTGATGCCTTCCATCAGCGCGGCGACGCTCGAGGCGTGGCAGAGCCGCGTGCAGTGGTCGACGTTGTTCGAGCCGAACCCGGTGCGCACCAGCTTCTGGAAGAGATAGGCTTCCTCGTTCGTCCCCTTCGCCGAACCGAAGCCGGCGAGCGCGCGCGGGCCATTGCGGTCGCGGATCGTGCGCAGGCCGTTCGCCGCCAGGTCGAGGGCCTCTGCCCACGTCGCCTCGCGAAACGCGTCCCGCCAGTTGTCCGGATCGACGACGAAGTCCTTGGTCTTCGGCACGCCCGGCTTTCGCACGAGCGGCTTCGTCAGGCGCTGCCGGTGGTGGATGTAGTCGAAACCGTAGCGGCCCTTCACGCACAGCCGCCCGCCGTTCGCCGGGCCGTTGATGCCCTCGACGTAGAGGATCTTGTTGTCCTTGATGTGATAGGTCAGCAGGCAGCCGACGCCGCAGTACGGGCAGACCGAGTCGACCTTCTTGTCGATCTCGGCGAGCCCTACCTCGCGCGCCGGCATCAGCGCGCCGGTCGGGCACACCTGCACGCACTCGCCGCAAGCGACGCAGGTCGACTCGCCCATCGGGTCGTCGAGGTCGAACACGATCTTCGAGTGATCGCCGCGGAACGCATAGCCGATCACGTCGTTCACCTGCTCCTCGCGACAGGCGCGGACGCACCGCGTGCACTGGATGCACGCGTCGAGGTTGACCGCGATCGCCGGGTGCGAGAGGTCGGCGCGCGGTTGCGTGCGCGCCGGGAACCGCGACCGCTCCACGCCGAGGCGCCGCGCCCAGGAGTCCACCTTGTTGCGCCGGGTGTAGCGCTGCTCCGGCATGTCGGCGAGGAGCAGCTCGAGCACCACCTTCTGCGACTTGACCGCGCGCTCGCTCTCGCTCGAGACCTCCATGCCGTCCTTCGGATAGCGGCAGCAGGAGGGCGCGAGCACGCGCTCGCCCTTGATCTCGACCATGCAGGCGCGGCAGTTGCCGTCGGACCGGATGCTCCCGCCATGGCACAGGTGCGGGATGACGACGCCGTGCTTGCGCGCCGTCTCGATGATCGTCTCGTCGGCGCGGCCGACGACCGTGCGGCCGTTCAGCTTGAACTCGACCGGCAGCGCCGCGACTTCTTCCTTGGTGATCGCCGTCATTTCGTACCGTCTCTCTCGCCGCGTTCCTGCGGGAAGTACTTGAGCACCGTCAGCACCGGGTTCGGCGCGGCCTGGCCGAGCCCGCAGATCGACGCATCCATCATCGCGCCGGAGAGCTCGGTGAGCAATGGCCCGTCCCACTCCGGCGCCGCCATCAGCGCGAGCGCCTTGGCCGTCCCGACCCGGCACGGCGTGCACTGCCCGCACGACTCGTCCTTGAAGAACCGCATCAGGTTGCGCGCCGCGTCCGCGGCGCGGTCCTTGTCCGAGAGCACGACGACCGCCGCCGAGCCGATCAGGCAGCCGTAGGCTTGCAGCGTGTCGAAATCGAGCGGCACGTGAGCGAGCGACGCCGGCAGGATTCCGCCCGATGCGCCGCCCGGGAGATAGCCGTAGAGCGTGTGGCCATCCAGCATCCCGCCGCAGTACTCGTCGATCAGCTCGCGCACCGAGATCCCGGCCGGCGCGAGGTGCACGCCGGGCTTCTTCACGCGACCGGAGACCGAGAACGAGCGGAGGCCCTTGCGGCCGTTGCGGCCGAAGCCCGCGAACCACTCCGGGCCGCGCTCGACGATGTCGCGCACCCAGTAGACGGTTTCCATATTGTGCTCGAGCGTCGGGTAGCCGAAGAGGCCCACCTGCGCGACGTACGGCGGGCGCAGGCGCGCCATCCCGCGCTTGCCCTCGATCGATTCTATCATCGCCGACTCTTCGCCGCAGATGTAGGCGCCGGCGCCACGGCGAAGGTCGATCAGCGGCAGTGCGCACGGCGGGTCGGCCTTGAGGCGCGCGAGCTCGCGCTCGAGGATCGCGCGGCAGCCGTGATACTCGTCGCGGAGGTACACGTAACAGGCGCCCGCCTGCACCGCCCACGCGCCGACGAGCATCCCCTCGATGAAGCGGTGCGGATCGCGCTCGAGATACACGCGATCCTTGAACGTGCCCGGCTCACCTTCGTCGATGTTGATCGCCACCACCTTCGGCTGCGGCTCGGCGCGCACGATCCGCCACTTGCGGCCGGTCGGAAAACCGGCGCCGCCAAGGCCGCGGAGGCCGGAGTGCTCCATCGTTTCGATGAGCTGCTCGGCCGCGCGCCGGCCGGCGAGGCAATCGGCGAGTAGTCGATAGCCGCCGGCCGCGCGGTAGGCGTCATAACCCACGTACTCCGGGCTCGGGTCGGCGAGCGGGCCGGGCGTGTTCTTCGGATCGACGTACGCGGCGGGGCTGAAGCGCGCCGTATCCTTCGCGGGCGGATGCCTCACCTCGCGGCGGCGGACGAGTGCCTGGATCTTCTCGAGCGTCGCGCATGCAACCGGGTGCTGTCCGACCACCGCCGCCGGCGCCTGCTCGCAGCGGCCGATGCAGGGCGCGTGGAGGACGCGCACATCGGCGCCGAGCAGCTCCGGCAGGCGCTCGAGAAGCGCCTGCGCGCCCCCGAGCTCGCACGCGATCGAATCGCACACCCGCACCGTGATCGCCGGTGGCCCGGGCTCGCCCTCCTTCACGACGTCGAAGTGGTGATAGAAGGTCGCGACCTCGTACACCTCGGTCATCGCGAGCTTCATCTCGTCGGCGAGCGCCACGAGATGTCGGTCCGAGAGGCGGCCGAAGCGGTCCTGGATCTTGTGCAGATGCTCGATCAGCAGATCGCGCCGCCGGGGCGCGTCGGCGAGGAGCGCGCGCACGTCGGCGAGCGCCTTCGGGTCGACGCGCCGTCCCTTCGGAGTCGCCCGGACCTTTTTCGCGCGCAGCGGTGGGTTCGGTGGGAAGCGGTCGTTCATCAGGCCGGCTGATGCGCGGATCAAGCGCACGTCATTGAATGGTCAAGCGTATCACGCACGCTTGACGCGCCGACATTGACCCGCGTCAAGCGCGGGCGGCCACGTGCGCTGCGGCGCGCAATCAGCCGCGGTTGAGGAAACCTGCCAGCGCCTTGTTGACTGCGTCCGGCGCTTCCATGTTCGCTATGTGGCCGGCGCCGGCGATCGTCGCGCGGCGCGCGCCGGGGATCTCGCGCTCGAGCCGCTCGGCCGTGCGCTGGAAGTCGGGCAGGTCGCGCTCGCCGACGAGGACGAGCGTCGGCGCCCGGATCGTCCCGAGCCGCCCGACCGCCGGCGGCGATACCGCCCGTTCGGGGTTGTGGTTGACGAAGTGCCAGCCGGAGTAGTCGCCGACCATCTGCTTGAGGCGCGCGTCGACCTCCGGCTTCTCGCGCGCCGGGGCGAACAGCGGCAGCCCGAGCCACAGTGCCTTCGCCTGTGCGAGGTCGCCACGCCGGCCGGCCGCGACGACCGGCGCGTACGCCGTGAGCCACTCCCGGGACCACTGCCAGCCGCCGACGACACTATCGATGACGACGAGCGAGCGCAGGCCATCGGGATAGGTCACCGCGTAGTCGAGCGCGAACCTGCCCCCCATCGAGCCCCCGACAACATGCGGCTTCCGTGCGTCGAGCCGGTCGGCGAGCGCCGCGAGATCTTCGGCGTTCGAGTACGCCTCGCCCGGCTGCGGCAGCGCGGACTTCCCGAACCCGCGCGCGTCGTAGCGGATCACCCGGAAATCGCGCGCGAGCACCTCGAACTGATCGTTCCACATCCGGGTATCGAGCGTGAACGCGTGCACCAGTACCACCGGCTCGCCGCTGCCCGCGATCTCGTAGTAGAGCCGCGTGCCATTCACTTCGGCGAAGCCGGAGCTTCGCCCGGAGGCGGACGAGCCGGTCCCGCCGGGCCCGGCGCACGCCGCGAGCGCAAGTGTCGAGCCGGCGGCGAGAAAGCGCCGGCGGTTCACGACGCGCGCGCCTCGACCAAGCGACGGAGCTTGGCGACCGCGGTCTCCGGGCTGGTCAGTACCGTCCCCCCGATCGCCGCTGCGACTGCGGGCGCTGCGCGCGCCATCGAGAACTGGGCGAGCAGCACGGCATCGTGCCCGGCGAGCGGACGCACGGCGTCGGCGACGAGGCGATCGTGCGTCGCGCCGTCTCCCGCGTCGAGCGCCTGCATCGCGCCGGGCACGAAGAGCGGAGTGATCGCCACCTCGATCCCGCGGTAACGTCCTAGCGCCTCGAGCTCGCCGGTCATCGACGCAATCGTCGGCGCAAACGTCGCGACCAGCGCGATCCGGCGGCCGACAGCGAGCGCGGCCTCGAGCATCGCCTCATTCGGCTTCAGAACCGGGATCCGGCTACCGGCCCGCGCCTTCTCGATCGCCTGTCCGAACGCCGAGCAGGTGTAAAGGATGCCGTCCGCGCCGAGTCCCGACGCATAGGCGGCCAGTGCGCCGATGCGCTCGGTCATCGGACCTTCGAGCGCGCCGCGGCGCTCGAGGTCGCGGCTCAGGCCGTCGTCGAGCAGGTTGACCGTCTCGGCCTCGGGCCAGCCCAGCCGGAACGCCGTCGCGATCGGGTCGATCGCGACCCGGACAGCGTGGATCAGCGCGATGCGCGCTTTCACGGTGTGCGCTTACAGGACCGACTTGAGCAGCTTGCCCATCTCGGCCGGATTGCGAGTGACCTTGATCCCGCATTCCTCCATGACTGCGAGCTTCTCCTGCGCGGTGCCTTTGCCGCCCGAGATGATCGCGCCCGCGTGTCCCATCCGCTTCCCGGGGGGCGCGGTGACACCCGCGATGAAGCCGACCACCGGCTTCTTCATGTTCGCCTTCACCCAGCGCGCCGCGTCCTCCTCGTCCGACCCGCCGATCTCGCCGATCATGATCACGGCGTCGGTCTCCGGATCGTCGTTGAAGCGGGCGAGCACGTCGACGTGCTTCATGCCGTTCACCGGATCGCCGCCGGTGCCGACCGCGCTCGACTGCCCGAGCCCGAGCGCGCTCAGCTGCCCGACCGCTTCGTAGGTCAGCGTGCCCGATCGCGACACGACCCCGATGCGACCCTTTTTGTGGATATGGCCGGGCATGATGCCGATCTTGATCTCGTCGGGCGTGATGACACCCGGGCAGTTCGGCCCGACGAGCAGCGTCTTCGCGCCGGTTTTGCGCATCCGGTCGCGCACCTCGATCATGTCGCGCACCGGGATGCCCTCGGTGATGCAGATGACCAGGTCAAGACCCGCCTCCACCGCCTCCCAGATTGCGGCGGCCGCGCCCGGCGGCGGCACATAGATCACCGACGTGTTGACGCCGGTCTTCGCCTTTGCGTCGGCCACCGTCGCGAAGATCGGAATCCCCTCGAAGTCCTCGCCCGCCTTCTTCGGATTGACGCCGGCGACGTAGCAGTTCTTCCCGTTCGCGTAGTCGCGCGACATCCGCGTATGGAACTGGCCGGTCTTCCCGGTGATGCCCTGGGTGACCACCCTGGTGTTGCGATTGATGAGGATCGCCATCGCTATCTGCCCTGCGCCGCGGCGACGACCTTCTGCGCCGCATCGGCCATGTCCGCGCCCGAGATGATCGGCAGCCCGGACTCGGCGAGGATCTTCTTGCCGAGCTCCACGTTCGTGCCTTCGAGCCGCACCACGAGCGGCACCCTGAGGCTCACCACCTTCGCCGCCGCGACGAGCGCGGTCGCGATCACGTCGCACTTCATGATCCCGCCGAAGATGTTGACGAGAATCGCCGCGAGCGCGGGATTGCGCAGCATGATCTTGAACGCCTCGGTCACCTTCTCGGTGGTCGCACCGCCGCCGACGTCGAGGAAGTTCGCGGGTGCGCCGCCGTAGAACTTGATGATGTCCATCGTCGCCATCGCGAGCCCGGCGCCGTTGACCAGGCAGCCGATGTTGCCGTCGAGCTGGATGTAGTTGAGGTCGGACTTCGACGCCTCGACCTCGGCCGGGTCCTCCTCGTCGAGGTCGCGCATCGCCACCACTTCCGGATGGCGGAAGAGCGCGTTGTCGTCGAAATTCATCTTGGCGTCGAGCGCGATCACGCGGCCGTCGCCGGTGAGGATCAGCGGGTTGATCTCGGCGAGCGACGAGTCGGTTTCCCAGAACGCGCGGTAGAGCTCCTGCAGCACCACGCGCGCCTGCGGCACGCTCGCCGCGGGAATCCCGATCTTGCGCGCGATGGCGTCGGCCTCGGCATCCTTGATTCCGGCCGCGGGATCGACGGCGAGACGGTGGATCTTCTCCGGGTGCGTCGCGGCGACCTCCTCGATGTCCATGCCGCCTTCGGCCGAGGCCATCAGCGCGACCTTCTGCGTGAGGCGGTCGACGACCATGCCGACGTAGTACTCCTTCTTGATGTCGGCACCCTCCTCGATCAGAAGCCGCCGCACCTTCTGGCCCTGCGGGCCGGTCTGGTGCGTGACGAGCTGCATCCCGAGGATCTGGCCGGCGAGCGTCTTCACCTCGTCGACCGAGCGCGCGAGCTTGACGCCGCCGCCCTTGCCGCGGCCGCCGGCGTGGATCTGCGCCTTCACGACCCACACCGGCCCGCCGAGCGCTTTCGCGGCCTGTACCGCCTCGTCGACCGAGAAGCACGGCATCCCGCGCGGCGTCGGCACACCGTACTTGCGCAGGAGCTCCTTCGCCTGGTACTCGTGGATCTTCATTGCGGTTCTCCCGAGCGGACCTTCGCGCGCGTGCCTGCCCCGTTCCGGTGCCAGCGCGGATAGTAGCGCTGCACCGTCTCGCCGCGCGTGTCCAGCGCATGGCATTGATCGAGCTGGAACGGCTTGGAGCCGTCGTCCTCGTTGTCGACCTTCTCGCCCGCCATCGCCTGGATCGCGGCGGTCGGGAACTGCCCGAGGACCTCGTTCAGGTGCGTACAGCCGGCAACCTTCGCGAAGCGCGACTGCACGGCCTTCCGGAATCCGCGCGCGAGGTTGAGGCCGACGAGCTCGCGGGCATAGTTCGGCGCGATCGCGTTGCACGCACCTGCGTAGGGCATCGCCTCCACCAGCACCAGCGCATCGACCACCGCGAGGTTGCGGTCGACGGTGAGGCGGATCCACATGTCGTGCACCGGCTGCCCGGCCGGCCGGATGCCGCTCGACAGGCGGTAGTCGAACGGCTTGATGTCGGTCAGATGGGCGTCGAGATCCCACAAGCCGTCGGCGCGCTTGTAAGCCTCGAAGCGAAGCCGGCGCGTATGCGCAAGCGTGCGGGATACGGATGGCGGCGGCAGCGGCATGAGAACGCGGGTGAATGCGCGGTGATGTTGCGGTGCGGCGATTCTAGCAGGCTGTCGCAAGACACCCCCCGAGCAGCGAGGCGCTCATAATCGTCGCTGCTCATGCCGCTCGTCCTTGCCCTCGATCAAGGCACCACCAGCTCGCGCGCGATCGTGTTCGACGAATCGGGCGCGGTGCGCGCCATGGCGCAGGCCGAGTTCCGGCAGATCTTCCCGCAACCGGGCTGGGTCGAGCACGACCCGGAGGAGATCTGGCGCACGCAGCTCGAAGTCGCTCGCGAAGCGCTCGCCAACGCCCGGATCGCGGCGCGCGATCTCGCGGCGATCGGTATCACCAATCAGCGCGAGACGACGGTGCTCTGGGACCGTGCGACCGGTGCGCCGCTCGCCAACGCGATCGTCTGGCAGGACCGCCGGACCGCCGACGACTGCGAGCGCATCCGGCGGGAAGGCAGTGCCCCGCTGATCACGGCGAAGACCGGGCTCGTGCTCGATCCTTACTTCTCCGCAACGAAGCTCGCCTGGCTCCTCGACCGCGTGCCCGGCGCCCGTAAGCGTGCCGAGCGCGGCGAGATCGCCTTCGGGACGATCGACTCCTGGCTCGCGTGGAAGCTCACCGGCGGCCGGCTGCACGTCACCGATCCCACCAACGCCTCGCGCACGCTCCTCTACGACATCGGCACCGGCGCGTGGGATGCCGATCTCCTCGCCCTCTTCCGGGTGCCGCGCGCACTGTTGCCGCAGGTGCACCCGTCGAGCGGCGCGCTTGGCGCGACCGAGCCGCACCTGCTTGGCGCGTCCGTTCCGATCGCCGGCATCGCCGGCGACCAGCAGGCGGCGCTCTTCGGCCAGGCGAGTCATTCGCCCGGCATGGCGAAGAACACCTATGGCACCGGCTGCTTCATGCTCCTCCACACCGGCGCGAGCCGTATCCAGTCACAGCACGGCCTGCTCGCGACGCGTGCCGCGTCGGCGACCGGCGCGCCGGAGTACGCGCTCGAGGGCAGCGTCTTCATCGCCGGAGCGGTAGTGCAGTGGCTGCGGGACGGGCTCGGCCTGATCCGGTCCTCGCGCGAGGTGGAAGCGCTCGCGGCGACCGTGCCCGATTCGGGCGGTGTCTATCTCGTGCCGGCGTTCGCCGGGCTCGGCGCGCCGCACTGGGACGCCTACGCGCGCGGCGCCGCGCTCGGACTGACGCGCGGAACGACCGCGGCGCACCTCGCCCGCGCCGCGCTCGAGTCGATCGCGTTCCAGTCGGCGGAGGTCCTGCTCGCGATGCAGAACGATTCCGGGCTCGAGCTCGCGGAGCTTCGCGTCGACGGCGGCGCGACCGCGAACGACCTCCTGATGCAGTTCCAGGCCGACCTCCTCGGCGTACCGGTGGTCCGCCCACGCACGACCGAGACGACCGCGCTCGGCGCGGCCTATCTCGCCGGGCTCGCGACCGGCGTGTGGCAAACGAGCGCCGAGATCGCGGCGCAGTGGCAGCGCGAGCGTGCGTTCGTGCCGCGGATGTCGCGCGACGAGGCGCAGGTGCGCCTCGCCGGCTGGCTGCGCGCGGTGGAGCGCGCGAAGGACTGGGCGCGGGAGTAGCGCGAGCCGTCTCCTACGCGGCGAACTGGTAGAGATAGACCGGCGCAGCCGGCGTCTGGACGTGCTTAAACAGAACCGGCGTCCCGGGGAGCGCCTGCGAGCCGGTGCGCGTGACCATCCGGAACCGCAGCTCGACCGCCGGATCGAGCGGCCGCAGCGTGGCTAGCGTGCGCGGCTCGCCGTCGCCGGCGGGCACCGACACGAAACCGACCTCGGGCGCGGTGACGCTGTGGCGCGCCTCGTGGTACAGGACCGGGGCCCAGCGCGCGGCGTCGAGCGCCGCCCGCTGCGGACGGCCGGTAAAGATCTGGCGCAGGCGCTCGAGGGGCGTGCGCGCCTGCTCGCCCAACCCGTTCAGCGCCCACTGCAGATCGGTGCCGTACAGATAGAGCTCGAGCCGGTCGCGCTCCGCCTCGTCCGGCCACTCGAAGCTGCAACCGATTCCCGTCACCCGCTGCTCGCGGTCGCGGAACGCCGTGCGGACCGTGGCGCTGAAGGGCAGACGTCCCGAGGCGATGAAGAGATCGCCCTCGAGCGGCCTGCCGATGCCGAGGAGCGGTGGAATCGCGCCATAGAACCTGAAGCCCGAAGACGAGACGTCGTCGAAGATCCCGAGCACCGGCGCATCGCCGCCCAGCCGGATTCGCGCCGGTACCGGCACCGGGAACCGGTACTCCCGGCGGCGGAACGAGCCGATCCTCAGCGAGAAGTTCACCACCATCGCCGCGAGGCCGGAGTTCACGCTCGCCCAGGCGATGTTCGCGACGAGCGCCCCAAGCGGCAGCGTATGGTGCAACGCGTAGAGGAAGATCCCGATCGGGATCGCGGCCGCGTTCAACACCAGCACCAGGTACTGCGGGACCACGAAGCGCCTCGACTTGTCACCCGGCCCGAGTTCCTTCTTGGTGACGCTGAACCGGACGCGGCGGCGGACGAGCCCGAACGTGGCCCAGAGGAAGGCGGCGAACCGCGCCATGTTGTACTGCTCGATCTGCAGCGTGCGGCCGAACCCGCGCCCGACCTCCTCGTACACCCAGAAGTTGAGGAGGTAGTACGGGATGAAGCGGACGAGGAAATCGTAGTCGAGGGTGGCGAGCGGCATGATGCCGGTCGTCAGCACCAGGACTGGCGCGGCGTAGAACACCGCCTTCGCCCAGCCGTCGAAGTAGGTGAGTACGGTGGCGAGATAGCTCAGCTTCTGCGCCGGATCGAGCCGCCGCGAGAGGAGGATCCGCTCGCGGCGCCACACCTGCATCGCCCCGAGCCCCCAGCGCGTGCGCTGCCGGAGGAACGGGACTACGTTCGCCGGCGCGAGCCCGAACGCGAGCGAGCGCGCGTGGTAGACCGAGCGGTATCCGCGCTTGTGGAACCGGATCGAGGTGTGCAGATCCTCGGTCACCGTGCCGGTCGCGAACCCGCCGATCTTGTCGAGCGCCGAGCGGCGGAGCACCGCGCAGCTGCCGCACAAGATCGCCGCGTTCCGGCAGTCCTTGCCGCGCTGGATCACGCGAAAGAAGAGCGACTGCTCGGTCCAGACAAGCCGGCGCGCGCGGCTCCGCCGGTGCTGATACGAGTCGAGGTTGTAGAAGTCCTGCGGCGTCTGCACGAAGCCGACGTGCGGATCGGTGAAGTAGCCGAGCGTCTCGACCAGGAAATCCTTGGCCGGGGCGTGATCGGCGTCGAACACGGCGACGAACTCGGCGGTCGAGAACCTGAGCGCGTTGTTGAGGTTCCCGGCCTTGGCGCTGGTGTTCTCGCGCCGCGAAATGTAGCGGCAGCCGAACTCGCCGGCGAGGCGGCGCATCTCGGCGCGATCGCCGTCGTCGAGCAGCCACGTCTGGTGCGGATAGTCCATGCTCCGCGCGGCGAGCAGCGTCCGGCGCAACATGTCGACCGGCTCGTTGTAGGTCGTGACGAGGACGTCGACCGAGAGGCCCGCGCGCGGCTGCGGCGCCTCGCGCACCGAGAGCCGCCAGCACATGAAGAGATGGAGTACCGCGGTCAGGAAGCCGAACGCTTCCGCCGCGTACACCACGATGGAGAATGCGAGCGCGTCGGGGTTGAACGACCCGAGGCGCCAGGTGAGATACCAGACGGCGACACCGAGGAACACCATGACCAGCGCGGTGCGCGCCGGGCCGAGCCCCTCTGACGGCATCTTCGGCGGCGGCAGGGCATCGCTGAAGAGCGCCGATGGCGTGGCGATCTCGAGCCGCTTCGACTTCCGCTTGAACCGAGTCATTGCCCCGCGGGCTCCCGCCTACGCGCGCGCCTCGCGGCGGCAGTACGCCCCCGTCGCTCCGACGATCCCCGCGGCCAGGATGGCTGGCCACCACCTCTTCGTCACCACCGCTCCCTGTGTTCTCGCGTCCGTTTGCGGAGCTTTGTCGAGGGGGTTGCGCGCGCGGCTGTCGCCCGCTGAAGAAGTGTTGTGGTTATTGGCTGCGGCGATTGTCCGGTCCGGGCCTGGCGGTGTCAATCTTCCGGCGGCGCGCCGCGGGTCGGCGGAACGCCGCCGACCGCCGGGATTTCCGGCGGCGCGTACAATCACCCGAGGTTCTCTGCCGAGCGCGCTCCCGATGTTTCCCGGTTTCCGCGAGGATTCGATCGACGTCGGTGAGGTCGCGATCCGCACCGTCTCCGGCGGCAGCGGGCCGCCGCTCCTGCTTCTCCACGGCTACCCGCAGACGCACGTCATCTGGCGCAAGGTCGCGCCGCGGCTCGCCGAGCGGTTCACCGTCGTTGCGACCGATCTCCGCGGCTACGGCGATTCCTCGAAGCCGCCCGGCGCGGCGGATCACTCGACGTACTCCAAGCGGCGCATGGCGCTCGACCAGGTCGAGGTGATGCGTGCGCTCGGCCACGAGCGCTTCGCCGTCTGCGGCCACGACCGCGGCGGGCGCGTCGCGCACCGAATGGCCGTCGATCATCCGGAGCGCATCACGAAGCTCGCGGTGCTCGACATCGCCCCGACGAAGGCGATGTACGAGCAGACGACGATGGCGTTCGCGTGTGCGTATTACCACTGGTTTTTCCTGATCCAGCCGCCGCCGATGCCCGAAACGCTCATCGCCGGCAACCCGGAGGCATACCTGCGGCATCACATGGCGCGGCACGCGGGCCTCGCGCCGTTCATGCCCGACGGCTGGCCGGCGTATCTCCGCGCGTTCAGCGATCCGGCGGCCGTCCACGCGAGCTGCGAGGACTATCGCGCGGCGGCATCGATCGACCTCGAGCACGACGCGGCCGACATCGCCGGCGGCCGCAAGCTCACGTGTCCGCTGCTCGCGCTCTGGGGCGCGCACGGCGTCGTTGAGCGGCTCTTCAAGGCGCTCGACGAGTGGCGGAAGGTCGCGACCGACGTGCGTGGCCGCGCCCTTCCCTGCGGCCACTACATCCCCGAGGAGGCGCCGGATGCGCTCCTCGACGAGCTTGCCGCATTCTTCGGAAAGGACTAGCCATGGCCAAGCATCGCATCGCCGTGATCCCGGGCGACGGCATCGGCAGGGAAGTGATGCCCGAGGGCGTGCGCGTGCTCGACGCCGCCGCGCGCAGGTTCGGCTTCGAGCTCGCGCTCGAGCATTTCGACTGGAGCTGCGAGAACTACCCGAAGCACAACTACTGGATGCCGGCCGACTGGAAGGAGCGGATCGGGGGCCACGATGCGATCTTCTTCGGCGCGACCGGCTGGCCGGCGATTGCACCCGACCATGTGTCGCTCTGGGACTCGCTGATCAAGTTCCGGCGCGAGTTCGACCAGTACGTGAACCTGCGGCCGGTGCGGCTGATGCCGGGGATCCGCTCGCCGCTCGCCGACCGCAAGCCCGGCGACATCGACTATTTCGTCGTGCGCGAGAACACCGAGGGGGAGTACTCGTCGGTCGGCGGGCGCATGTTCGAAGGCACCGACCGCGAAACGGTGGTGCAAATGTCCACGTTCACCCGCAAGGGCGTCGATCGCATCCTGAAGTTCGCGTTCGAGCTCGCGCTGAAGCGGCCGCGCCGGCAGGTGACCTCGGCGACGAAATCGAACGGCATCTCGATCACCATGCCCTACTGGGACGAGCGCTTCGCGGCGATGGGCAAGCGCTACCCGCAGGTCCAGACGAGCCAGTACCACATCGACGGGCTGACGATCCAGATGGTGCTCAACCCGCAGCGCTTCGACGTGATCGTCGCCTCCAATCTCTTCGGCGACATCCTGTCCGACCTCGGTCCGGCCACCGCGGGCACGATCGGCATCGCGCCGTCGGCGAACATGAACCCCGAGCGCGAGTTCCCGTCGCTCTTCGAGCCGGTCCACGGCTCCGCGCCCGACATCGCAGGCAAGGCGATCGCCAACCCGATCGCGCAGATCTGGTCGGGGGCGATGATGCTCGACTTCCTCGGCCACCGGGACGCGCACGACGCGATCATGCGGGCAATCGAGAAGGTGCTCGACCCGGGCTCCGGCGCGCCGCGCACGCCGGATATCGGCGGGACGGCGAAGACCGCCGATCTCGGGAAGGCGATCGCGGAAAGCCTCTAGCGGGAGCGGTCCGGCTGGTCGCCTAGCGCTTGAAGAGACCGAACAGCCACTGGCCGAGGAGCCCGAGCACCGGTGGCAGCAGCACCGCGGGAATGAAGCGCGCAAGCGTCAGCGGCCAGCCGAGGAGCGGCGCCTCGTAGGTCAGCGTGCGGATCGGGCTCACCAGCGTCTTCGCGGTGAGCAGCGCGATGATCGGGCCCGCCTCGGCGCCGTGGCGGAACAGGTTGGCGGCGACGGGGAAGAACACGTAAGGCCCGCCTGGCAGCACTAGGCCGGCGGCCCACCCGATGAGAATGCCCCGGCCCGTGTGCTCGCCGCCCAGCCAGCGCACGAGCGTCGCCTGCGGGATCAGGACCTCGATCAGGCCGGCAAGCAGGAAACCGAGCGCGAGCTCGATCCACACGCCGCGCAGCAGGCGAGCGCTCGCCTCGAGCCCGCGCAGCGGCAGCGCGGCGTCCCGCAGGAACGCGACGACCAGCGCGACCACGACGAACCCGAGCAGGATGATGAGCGTCGCGTCCAAGCGCCGCTTCTTCCGCGTCACGTCCGGGCCCCGGCCCGCCGCGTCCGGTACTCGAGGGCGACAGGCGCTGCATCGACCGCCTCGCGGCGCGCCGCCTCGATGAGCGCGTGCGCCGGTGCGAGCGAGCAGGCGGGATCCGTCGCGGCCGCGTTCCCGGTCAGGTGATAGGCCTGGCAACGGCAGCCGCCGAAGTCGGTCGTCCGCCGGTCGCAGCTCCGGCACGGCTCCGACATCCACGCCTCGCCGCGGAACGCATTGAACCCGGGCGAGTCGCGCCAGATGTCGCCGAGCGGGCGATCGCGGACGCTTTCCCACGTCAGTCCGGGCAGCGTATGCGCGACGTGGCACGGGAGGACCAGGCCATCGGGACTGACGAGCAGGAACCGCCGGCCCCAGCCGTCCATGCACGACTTCGGAAAGTCGACGTAGTAGTCAGGGGTGACGAACAGCACTTCCATCCGCCCCTTCAGGCGCTGACGTGCCTCGGCCGCGACCGCCCGGGCCTGCGCGAGCTGCTCGCGCGTGGGCAGGAGCGCGCGCCGGTTGAGGAGCGCCCAGCCGAGGTACTGGGTGTTCGCGAGCTCGAGGCGGTCCGCGTCGAGCGTTTCGGCGAGCGCGATGACCTCGGGCACGCGATCCAGGTTCTCGCGATGGAGCACCGTGTTCAGCGTGAGCGGCAGGCCGACCTCCTTGATCCAGCGCGCCACCTGGAGCTTGCGGTCGAACGAACGCCGGCCGGCGATCCGGTCCGACGACGCCGCGGCGACGTCCTGGATCGAGATCTGGACGTTGTCGAGCCCGAGGTCGCGGAGGCGCGCGAGGCGGTCGCGGGTCACCGGGATGCCGCTGGTGATGAGGTTCGTGTAGAGCTCGAGGCGTTCCGCCTCGGCGACGAGCGCCTCGAGGTCGTCGCGGACGAGCGGCTCGCCGCCGGTCAGGTTCACCTGCACGACGCCGAGCTCCTCGGCTTCGCGCAGGACGCGGAGCCAGCCGGCCGTGTCGACCTCGTCGCGGCGGCGAGCGTAGTCGAGCGGGTTGGAGCAGTAGACGCACCGTAGCGGACAGCGATAGGTCAGCTCGGCGACGAGCGTGTAGGGACGATACTCGGGTACGGCAACCGCGCTCATTGGAGTGCCCTCGCGCTCCGCGCTCGGGGTTCGCCCTTGGGACAGCCCGGCGGGCTCACGGCTCGCTCCGCACCAGCCCGCGATCGGTCATCGCGTCGAGGAACTCGACGACCTCGCGCTCGATCGCCTCACGCGACTGCGCCGCATACTGCTCGGCGAGCTGCGCGATGATTTCCGTCACCGTCAGCTCGCCCGTGCAGCGCTTGACGATCTCCGCCGCCGTCGGGTTCAGCACCATCCCGCGTTCCGGGTACAGCAGCATGAACCGGCCGGACTTCGCGTCGAGGCGCAGGCGCACTTTGGGCGCGAGGCGCGGGCGTGCGTCCGCCGCGATCATGCGCGCGGCCCGCCCGGGCCCCAGGCGGGGTCGACGTAGGCTGCGTACGTCGTATCGAGAAGGCTCCAGAGGATCTCGGTCTTCCGGACGAGCGCCGCGACGCAACGCTCCTGCAGGGCGTAGGTCGTCGCGTGCACGACGACGAAATCGATCGCCTCCTCGGAGTCGCGCCGCGCACGCGGCACCCGCGAGCGGAAATACGCGAGCATCTCCGGGCGCACCCAGGAATAGTGCTGCTCCCAGGCGAGGATCCGGCGCGACATCAGGTCGGGCGCGAAGAACTCCGTGAGCGAGGACGCCACCGCCTCGAGCAGGCTGCGCTCGCGCACCAGCTGGACGTAGGCGTCGCATGCGAAACGAACGCCGGGCAGCACCGACCGGCAGCTCGCCACCTCCGCCCGATCGAGGCCGACGCCGTCGGCGAGCCGCAGCCACATCTCCAGCCCGCCTTCGCCCTCGGCTGCGCCATCGTGGTCGCCGATCCGGCGCATCCACATGCGGCGAAACGCCGGCTCGTCCGACTTCGACAGGATGATCGCATCCTTGATGGGAATGCGGGTCTGGTAGTAATAGCGGTTCAGCACCCACTGCTGAAGCTGGAGCTTCGTCAGCTTCCCCTCGTGCATGAGGACGTGGTAGCGGTGGTGGTCGTGGTAGCGGTTCGCGCCCTCGCGCCGCAGCCATTCGACGAAGTCTCCGCGGCCGAGCGGCGCTCGCACGGGGGCCGCCGCCATCGCCCCGCCCGGATCCGGGTCCGCATCGCTCACAGCTCGATCTCCATGCCGTCGCGGGCGACCGCCCAGCCCCTGGCCTCGACCGCCGCCCGCTCCGGCGAGTCCTCGCGCAGGATCGGGTTGGTGTTGTTGATGTGGATGTAGACGCGCCGGCCCGATCGGTGATCGGCGAGCGCAGCCAGGCTGCCCGTCGGCCCGCCGATCGGCAGATGCGCCATGTCCTGCGCCCGCTTGTCGCCGAGACCGAGCGCGACGAGCTCGTCGTCCGACCAGAACGTGCCGTCGAAGAACGCGCAATCTGCGCCCTGGAGCGCCTCGAGGACGACCGGCGTCACCGCCGCGACGCCGGAGAAATAGGCGAGCACTCGACCGGTCGCGCGCTCGAGGATGCGCAAGCCGACATTGTCCTCGGGATCGGGTGGGAAGCGTTCCATGAGATGAACGGGGGGCTTCCCGGGGAGCGCCACGGCGCGGACCGTGAGCCCGCTCGGTGTGCCGCCCGGGCCGGAGAGCTCGACCTCGCGGCCGGGGACGAGCCGCTGCCAGGTGAGCTGCCCCGCGAAGCGCTCGAGCGTCCGATAGAGAACGTTCCCCTCGCTGAAGCCGCGGCGCACGCGGTCGGTCGCGTAGACCGTCACCGGGTGTGATTCGCGGAGGGAAAGGAGCCCCAGGCAGTGATCGAGATCGCCGTTGGTGAGCAGGACGGCCGCGATCGGCGAGTCGCGCGGGCCCCGCGGGTGCAGCGCAGGAAAACTCTCGATCTGGGCACGGATTTCGGGTGACGCGTTGAGCAGGAACCACGCCTTGCCGTCGGCGCTGACCGCAACGCTTTCCTGCGTGCGTGGCACCGCCGGGATCACCCCTTCCCGGACCCCGCGGCAGTTCGGGCAGCCGCAATTCCACTGCGGAAACCCGCCGCCTGCCGCCGACCCCAACACCCTCACCCGCACGATGGTCGCTCCGGATAGCCGCAGGCGGCCAGAAATAACACAGCCCTTCTCTCGGCTCCAGGGCCGAGCAGAAGGGCTGGCGTGGTGACTCGACTGGTCGGGGTGTGCTTAGACGCCCTCGTCCCGAACCGGCTCGAAGTCGTCCTGGTACGAGTTGATTTCAGCGTCCATCTTCAGTTCTTCGAAGGCTGGCGTTTCCCAGGTCATTGGCTCATCTCCAGGCTGTATCGAACCGCTACGGAAACCGCGCGAGAAGCCGCGAGTCGCTATTATTCGGCCGGCTAGCGGCGATCGTCAAGTGGCAGGTGCCGGGCGGGCGCCGTCGGGCACGCCGCGGGCCCGGCGCCACTGCCCGCGCCCTTGGCATAAGATTCACCCGAGCGCGGCGTCGCGCCGCGGAGTGCCGAGAGAATCAGCTCGCCCCGGGCCCGGGAGCGGGCGCATGCGAGTTGCCGTCCTTAAGGAGGAACCATGCCGAAGTTCAGCACGGAGGCCCTTCGCACCGTCGCGCTGGTGGGTCACGGCGCGTCGGGCAAGACCACACTAACCGAGGCGCTCCTCAAAGCCGCCGGCATGATCCAGGCGGCGGGCTCGGTCGAGCGCGGCTCCACCGTCTGCGACTTCGATCCGATCGAAAAGCAGTACCTGCACAGCCTGCGCTCGGCGATCGTCCACCTCGACTACGCCAACACCCGCACCCACCTCATCGACACGCCCGGCTATCCCGATTTCATCGGCCAGGCGATCGGGGCGCTCGACGCCGTCGAGACCGCCGCGGTGGCGATCAACGCCCAGACCGGCGTCGAGATGATCGCCAACCGGATGATGAACTGGGCGGCGAAGCGCAAGCTCTGCCGCATCCTGATCGTCAACAAGATCGACGCCGAGAACGTCAACCTGCCGCAGGTGCTCGCCAACCTCCAGGAGGCGTTCGGCAAGGAATGCCTGCCGATCAACCTGCCGGCGG
>Ga0335084_10000471_pt1 | contig 34175 bp, 24 predicted proteins | sample Lox_Sample_44_FD_206721 | JGI IMG/M metagenome (GOLD analysis project Ga0335084, IMG submission 206721) | Soil microbial communities from Loxahatchee National Wildlife Refuge, Florida, United States - Lox_Sample_4.4 | ecosystem: Environmental > Terrestrial > Soil > Wetlands | place: USA...
GCGTTGTTTGACCGGCGCCAGCTTGACTATGTTCCAGTCGGCCGCCTGCCTCTTCCGCAAATCTACGCAGGAGGTCGCGCCGTCCACATCAGTCCCGATCAGCGACAGGCGCTCTGCTATCAGTGTCACGCGCCGCTGGCGGGCGGACAGGCGGGATCGGGCGATGATCGCACTCCGCTGGGAGTGCATGAAGGACTGAGCTGCCTCGCCTGCCACGATCAACATGGACAAACGACGCGCGCTTCGTGCGCGAATTGTCACCCCCAGCTGTCGAATTGCGGGCTTGATGTCGAGACCATGGACACGACGTTCAAGTCCGCGAAGAGCAAGCACAACATCCACTCCGTTACCTGTCTGGAATGCCACACGAAGGGCGTGCCGAAGAAGAAAAAGAATCGAGCACAGCCGGCCACGCAGTCCTAGTCGAATGCCGTCCTGAGGAAGTTCGCCAGTTGCCAGCCGTCCATGTATTTGAATGGCGTCTCGCCCATCGTGTAGTGCCCGCAGGGGAGGATTGCGACTCTATGGTCGAGGTTGTGGCGGGCGAATTCTGTACAGATCTGTTCGGAAAATTCAGGAAGAAACGTCATGTCGTAGCGGGCATAGATGACCAGCGACTTGCGCGGCCAGCGCGAAAACTTGTCGAAGTAGACCATGGGGCTGATGGCGCGCCAGACATTCCGTAGGTCGTCGAATTTGATCGACGGCTCCAGCCCCTCGCGGATGTGCCGCGTGGATTGTCCATGCCAAACGACATCGGCGTAATAAGTCGAGGCGTGATTAAAGGCGGCCACGCGGATGCGCGGGTCGTGGGCGGCGGCGATGAAGGCATAGCACGATCCGAGGCTGGTGCCGACGATCCCGAGCCGGTTGTAGCCTTGCGTTTCGAGCCAATCGAGGCAGCAGCGTGCGTCGATGACACCCTGGCGAGCGGCGTCCATGGTGCGGCCGATGTTGGCGGAGACAGCATAGTCGGCACGGTGAATCTCTGGCGGACGGCGGATGTCATGGTGCGGCATGCTCAAGCGCAGGACGGCGATACCCATCCAGTTGAAAGCCCGGCACAGGCTGTTGTAGGAGATTGCGTCGGAGTTCCAGTGCGGCAGAAGCACGACGGCGCGCCGTCCGTGAGCCGGAAACCAGCGCGCGTTGGCGAGATTGTTTTCCGGAAACGGGGTAACGACCGGCGAAGTAAATCGCAGAAAGTCGGCATAGGTGCCGCGGACCTTCTCTTCAAGTCTCGGGTCGGGGACTTCGCGCGTACTGTACACCCGAACCTCACGGCGCTCCAGGCGGAAATCCGTCGGCCGGCGGTACGAATAGAAATCGTCGCTCGACTGGATAATGTGGTCGTTGAAGCGAGTGAAGTATCGCAGTAATTCCTGCTGGCTGCTCCCGCCGGGGCCGCCGTTGCGGCCGGGCCAATGCTCTGTAAACTCCACTCCCCATTCCAGCGGACGCACGACACGGTTGTTGTCCACGGACGTGAGCCGGGTCTCCCAGTCGTACATCCATTGGGCGTAGCGGGATGGCATGGTTCTTCAAAAATACACGAGTGGTGCGCGATTGGCGAAAATTGTGAATTGAATGGCGCGATGGAGCAGTGGTTGGTGGTTAGTGATGAGTGGCTGGTAGCCAGAGCCTCAGCTTCCGAGGTAAATCCTCGGTACCCTCTTCGAAATGCTGCACGTGATCTCGTAGGGAATCGTCTCGCAGATGCGGGCGTGCTCGCGGGCATCGACGCTTTTGCCGTTGTCGCGGCCGATCAGAATCACTTCGTCACCAACGTCGACGCCGGAGATGTGGGTCACATCCACCGTGGTCAGGTCCATGGAAACGCGGCCGGCGACCGGAGCGTACTCGCCGCGAATGATCACGCGTCCGCGATTGGAGAGCAGGCGGTGGAAGCCGTCGGCATAGCCGACCGGCAACACGGCGATGCGGCTGCGCTCCTGGGTGACGAAGGTTCCGCCGTAGCCGACGGCCTGTCCCGCGGCAACGTCTTTCACAGCGATCACGCGAGTCTTCCATGAAAGGACGGGACGCAGCAGCTGGGCGGCAACGCCGTTTTGTGTCGAATCCGGCGAAGGCGAGCGCGAGTATCCGTAGAGCGCGATGCCAGGACGGACCATGGTCTGCCACGTCTCCGATCGTGACAGCGTCGCGGCAGAGTTCGCCATGTGGACGAGCGCAGGCCACAGCCCGTTGCTGCGTACAATTCTCAGGCCTTCTTCGAAACGCGCCGCCTGCTTGCGAGTCTTCTCCGGGTCACGCACAGACGCGAAATGCGTGCTGACTCCTTCCAACTGGAGATTCTGGCTGGCGGCTAGTGTTTCGCATAATGCCGAAAGGGCCTCAACCGAGACACCCAAGCGGGTCATCCCCGTGTCGATCTTGAGATGAACTGGGAGACGTACCTGCTTTCTCTGGGCCGCCTTGTCGAGTCGTTCGACATGCCATGGCTCCCAGACGACAGGGGTCAGGTTGTTGGCAACAACTTCGTCTTCCTCGCCCTTCCAATATCCGGTCATGAGGAGAAGGCGTGCGGTGATACCGGCGTGGCGAAGATCCATAGCTTCCTCGGTGCCGGTGACACCGAACCAGGGCGCACCTTCCGATTGCAGCGCTTGAGCGCAGGCTGGAGAACCGTGGCCGTAGGCGTCGGCTTTCACGACCGCGCAGATGCTTACTCCTTCGCCGACAAGGTTCTTCACGGCACGGAAATTGTGGCGGAGGGCGTCGAGAGAAACCTCCGCCCAGGTTGGACTGCTGACAGGGGGTTGCGAATCCTGATGCGGTGCACTCACGTGCCGATTATAACGAGCCGCGAGCACCAGACCGGATGGCGCGCAAAGCACGGGAGTCATGCATCGCCCCGGCCCACAGCCACCCGTTGCCGCGGAGGGGGCGGGCAAGAATGCCCGCCCCACCCACTAGCTAGCGGGACAGTACAAAATTGACCGTGATCTCCGTATCGATCTCGATGGGTTCGTCGTTGAGGAGGTAGGGGCGATAGCGCCACTGGCGAACCGCCTCGAGAGCAGCCTTGATCAGAAGCGGCGACCCGCTGACGACCGTCAACTGCTCAATCGTTCCAGTCTTGCTCACGACCGCGCGCAGAATCACCGCTCCCTGAACGCCTGCCGTACGAGCGATGACCGGATACACCGGCTGTACGCGGTGGATGAGATTGCCTTCCGCCCAGTGCGATACCCGCAACCTGGGTGTCTGGTTGACTGGCGGCGGTGGCGGCGCTACCGCAACGTTATCTCCAAAGGAGTGCGCAATTCCGCGTCGGGCAGATCCAATCCCGCCTGGTACGCCTTCGTTCCCGAGATCGGGAGCTGGAGAAACGCCATGATCGTTCACGATGACCACCCTGTCTGGGATCGTCGGTGGTTGGACAATCTGCGTTCCGCTCATGTTCGTGGACGGAGTGGGATGCCGGCCCTCAGGAACACGCGGCGCCGGGGCAGGGGCCGGCGGCGGGGGCGCAAGCAGAGAGTCGAGGAACCGAGCCTGTGGTGGTCCCTGCACCCACACTACGGGGACGGCGAGCAACAAGCTCAGTGCCAAAGCCTGAAATCCGAACGATGCGAGTGTCGACCACCCGCGGCGGGCGGAGTGGTCCCAAGCGCTTTCCAGTGTGCTGAACATGGTGTCCTCCGAACGGGCCCGCTGTTGCTAAGGACACCTCGTGGTCGGATTTTGCTCCCCACGGCAATAGCTCTTTCAACAAAGAAAAAAGGCCGCGTATGCACGCGGCCTTGAGGAACAAAAACGTTGGCGACGGTGTCGCTATTGCTTGGGCGGAGTCGTCGTTGCAGGCTTCGTCGCAGGAGCAGTGGCCGGTTTCGTCGCGGGAGCTGTTGCAGCAGGCTTCGCCCCTCCTGCGGCAGGTCGGGCACCGCCTGCGGCCGTCGGCGGCGGAGCAGGTACGCCCGACTTCACGTTGTAGGCCTCGACGACCTGCTGGGTGATGTCCATGGTCTGGCTGATGGTAATCACGGCACCCTGCGGCCAGGGCTGCGAGGTGTCGAGCAGCACGCCATAGCCGTTGTCGGCGGCGTACTTCATGATCACCGGAGCCATCTTGCCGAGGATACGCTGCATGATCTCGCCCTGCTGGCTCTGGGCTTCCTCACGCGCGTCCTGCATCGAACGATCGAACGCTTTCTGCTTGGCCTCGATCTGCTTGACCAGGGTGCCCTTGGCTTCATCGCTCATCTTGTCGCCCTGGGTGCTGAGCTGCTTCTTGAGGCCGTCGATCTCTTCGCTGGCAGTCTTGAGTTCGGCCTGCTTGGGCTCGAGCTTCTTGCTCAAATTGCCCAGATCACGCTGCCCTTCGTTGGAAGCGGAAATAGCCAATTCAATGTTGATGGTGCCGACTTTCGTTCCGGTCGCGACGGGCGCGGGAGTGGCCGAAGGCGCATTCGGCACGGCGGCGGGAGAAGAAGCGGCGTTGGAAGCCGGAGTGGTCTGAGCCAGCGCGAACAGCGACAGGCAGAACACAGCGGCCACAAGTATTCTTACAACCTTGCTGGTCATTGGATCCTTTGGACTCCTTCGGATTGGTTCCGGACTTGCGAGATGTCGACTCGCCGGGCTCTACCTCAGTTCGCAACCGGGCCGATCAGATATTCGCGGACGCGCGGACGCATCCGTTGCCCGGCTCTTCACGCCGAACCTCAAGCGTGGAAACCACCCAGATTTCATGGGTGTGGACGGTAACGATTATACGGAGGCGGCGGGAAGAGCGTCAAACCGATTGCAGGGGCAGAAGCCAAGATTGCCGAGTGGAATCGTTAGAGCGATTTCGCTGACGAGTGATGGCGGATTCTTCCTCCGGCAATCTACCCGCTAGCCATTTGCCCAGTCCTCTACTTCAGACCCTGGTGAAGAGTTGCGGTCTCATCGTGAAGCAGGCCGACCCGATCAATACCCACGTTGTGTGCCGTGTCGATAACGTCGGCAACAGGCTGGAAATCGATGTCATCGTCGGCCTTCACAAAAGCGACTTTCTCGACGCGAAGGCTATAAATCTCCAATAACCGGTCGTGGAGGCGCTCCCACGTGACCGGTTCTTCGTTGATCTTGACCTCTGGACGACCAGCGCTTTTGCCGTCCCGCACCTGGATCACGATGGTGCGCTCCGGGCCGGGAATCACATGATCCGACTTCTTCTCTTCCTGCGGAATTTGTGCTTCCAGGCCGTATTTCTTTTCCTGGATCACGACCAGCATGAAAATCACGAGCAGCACCAGCAGAACGTCAATCAGGGGCGTGACGTTCATCTGAGGCGCACCAGGGCCTGCCGTTGAGAATGCCATCTGAGTCTCTCCTCTCAGGCACGCGTGTCTGGTGGATTGGACAATCGGGGCGCGAATTTAGTTCCCCGCCAATTTCAGGCGCAGGACGACCTCGCGAGTGCTGGAAATGCGGCCGTAACGTTGCTGTGTCAAAGCGCAGGAGCTAAACGGCAGGCTCGGGCGTTATCGGAGGAGATGGCGGCGGCTCCGATACGGGCGGAGCAACCGGCGGGGGCGGTGCAGGCTTGAGCAATGCAGCCAGGGCGGGATAGCGTTCCGCGAAGAAATACAGGGCATATGCGGGGAAGAAAATTGTTCCCGGCACGCTAACAAGAGCGATGAGGTAGATCAGGAGTGCGAAGGCAACAGTTCCGAGGATGACGGCAAGGCTGATGGTCGTAGCGCTCCAGCTCGCACCCGCCCATACGGCGACCAGAACGATCACGACACACGGGCCAGCGACGATAAGGGTCGGGAAGATCGCGGCAATTCCGAACAGGATCGCCGCGGCAATCGCCAGCACGATCTTCATCAGGATATAGACCGCATATTTGCCGAGTTCGGGCCGCATGAGCGCCAGGAGCCGGCTCCATCCGTCGGCAAAATCAACCTGTTCGATCGCCATGATCGGCACCAGAAAGTCCTTTGCCAGCACCTGGATGACGGCGGCAGCGAGGCCCAAAACCAACAGCAATCCGAAGAGCAACACGAGCCCACCGATCATGCCTCCAGCGTGCGCGGCGGAATTCTTGAACCAACCTGTCGAGATCATGAGAAAGACCGGGATGCCAATGATCACTCCGAGGAAAAACCAGGTGGCAATCATGAAGACCAGCTGCCAGAGAAAGAAGCGCCTGCCAGTGGCATGCCAGCGTTCCCAGCCTGCGCTGATGGAGCACTCGCGGCGGATGACCGACTCGTAGAGGATGAAACGAAAGACGCTGCTGATGTAAAGGAATACGAAGAACAGAAGGATCGCCAGCAACAGGATGGTGGCAATCAAGCCGGCGAACTGCATCAGACGAGCGGGGTCGATGTGCGGCAAACCGGGCGGCAGAAATTCGCGACGCCCTTGCTGTGACTGGGCGAGAATCTGCGGGAGATTACCGAAATTGCAGCCGCCGGTATGGAGTTCGGCGGCGAGAATTCCGACCAATGCGAGCCGGGACCATTGTCCCCAGCGAAAACGGGAGAAAAGCTGTTCCTTGGTGTGCTGGATTGCGGGCTGGATGCAGTCGATGGCAGACAGAGGCACAGGCACCTCGCTCAGGCGCAAGGTAACGCGGCGCGACAGCCGGAGTCAATGACGTCGGGAACGGGGTTTGCGTCGGCACGCGCCAGATCGGTTCGCTTACTCGTAACGGAGCGCTTCCACCGGATCGAGATTGGCGGCGCGCGAGGCGGGAATCAGCGCGCTGAGCACGCCGACAACGAGCAGCACCGTGGTCGAAACCATCAGTGTGAAGAACGAAATCTTGAGGTGGATGTCGGCCTTGCCGGAATCGTCCTCAAACAATGGGCCCATGAGTGGCAGGGTGCCGACGCCGGCTGCGACCACATAAGAAACGAGCACTCCGATCGCGCCACCGAGCAGCATGATGAGTAGTGTCTCGGCCAGGAATTGCGCTTTGATATGCCACTTTCGCGCACCCAAGGCGCGGCGCAGCCCAATTTCGCGGATGCGCTCATCGACCGACACGAGCATGATGTTCATCACGCCCACGCCGCCGATGCCGAGCGTAAGAATGCCGATAAAGATCAAGAGCACCTGCAAACCGATCGTGATTCCGTTGATGACCGGCCGGAACTCCTCGCGCCCGAACATCTGAATGGCTTTCTTATCCGTAGGTGAGAACTGCTGTCGCGTGGCGACGGCGGCCAGTACCTGCGCCATCGCGCGCTGTTCGAACTGCGGCGCGATCGGCTCGAAAATTAGCACAGCCGCGTACTTGGTGTTCCACAGATCGCCGGCGGCGGAATAAGGAATCCAGGCAGAATCATCGTCGCTCGAAAAATAGTTGCTGAGCTGAATCTTGCGCCCCATGGTTCCGACGACGGTGAATCGGACGCCGCCAATGAGTACGGTTTCGCCGACCGCGGGACGCCCACCGAAGAGTTGCTCACGCACGCGTCCACCAAGAAACACCACCCGGCGCCGCTCGAGTTCGTCGAGTGAGTTGATCCAGCGGCCCTCGGACGGCACTTCGTTGCGCATGTCTCCGTACTCGGGGCAGACACCGCGCACCGCAGCCGTCCCCACCATGCGGTTGCCGTAAGCAATGCCGGGACGGCGAACCGTTTCCAGGCAGACATGCTTCACCAGCGGCGCCGTCTCCTTCACCATGTCGATATCGGCCTGCTCGAAGACCACCTTCTTGCCCGCGCGCTGGCCGCCCGGCTGTTCGCTGGTCTGTTGCGGCCAGCAGATGACCGCACCCTTGCCGAAGGCGTTGAAACCGCTGACCAGGATTTCGCGAAAGCTACCGCCGTAAGCGATCAGGAGGGTAACCGTGGCGATCCCCCACACGATCCCCAGCATGGTGAGCGCGCTGCGCGTGCGATTGCGCCGCAAGGCGATCCAGGCTTCGTTGAGGATCTGGTAAAGCATGCTTGCTATCCTCCAGCCTCGTAACGCAAGGCTTCGATGGGATCGACCGCCGCAGCTCGGCGTGCCGGATACAGTGCCGAGAAGATGGCAATGGTTCCGAGGACAAGAAACGCCAGCGCTCCGGTCTGCCACGTAGGCAACAGGCCGGCAAAGAAATCGGGCATCGGCAGCAGGTCCACAAGACCGCAGAGCCCGAAGGCGATCAGCAGGCCGGTTCCGCCGCTGACCAGAGCCACGATCAGCGCCTCGAGGAAAAACTGCCGCAGAATACTGTGCGACGGCGCGCCGATAGCCTTGCGCACTCCGATCTCGCGGGTGCGTTCGCGGACAGCCACCAGCATGACGTTCATGACGCCCAGGCCGCCAAGGAAGAGTGTGACAACTCCCACCGCGCCGAGGAAGTATTTCATGCCGTCGGTCATGGTGCGGAAGGCCTTCGCTTCTTCGACGGTGTCCCAGATCGGGCAGGCTTCCTTGTCGGCCGGATCGTAATTGTGCAGGCGCGCCAGCACTCGGCGCACCTGTCCCTTGCAGGCTTCGTGGCTCTCGACCGATCGGGGGACGACTAGTAACTGATCGAATGTGTATGGCGTTCCGGGTGGTTTGTCGGGGAAATCGCGGCGCATCGCCGTGAAGGGAATGAAAACCTTGTTGACGTCCCAGCCGTCGTAGCTGGAATCCTGTTTTTTTGACGACATCACACCGATGACAGTGAATGGGATGTCGTTCAGGTAGACAAGCTGATTCACCGCCTCGCGGCCAGCAAACAACTGCTTCTTCGCATCGGAGCCCAGGAACGCAACGCGTCGCCCTTCGGCGATGTCGTCTGTGTTGTAAAAACGGCCCTCGCTTATCCCGAGGCTCCGAACTTCGGCAAATTCGGGCATCGAGCCCGTGACGGTGAAGGCGGCGGCATTAAACGCCGTGTGCGACCGGACGTCGTTTTGTTCGAGCTCCGGCAAGGCGTAGCGGCAGTCGGTAGCTTCCGTTTGCAGGTGGGGGATATCGGAGTCGATCCAATGGACAAGCCGTCCGGCGCGTGCTCCCCCTGCCTGCAGGCTAGTGCGCCCATGGAAGACGATCATGATGTCCTTGCCCAAGGTCTCTGCTTGTTTGGCTTGGCCGACCCGCAATCCTTCACCGGCAGCAACCATGAGAATGATCGAAACCACGCCCCAGGCAATGCCAAACATAGTGAGCAACGTGCGCACACGATGTGCCCAGAGGGTTCGGAAGACGTCCTGGACGAGGTCGCGGAATGACATGCAAGAAATTCGACGGTGGGGAAGCAGAAATGAAAGCGGAATCCCCTCCCAGTTACAGATACGCAAGCCAGGGGGCATTAGTTCCGTCAGCAAGCAGGCCTGGAATCAAGAAACCGGCCTATTTTCCGGTGCTTACGGGCAGACGTGAGTTTCTTCCCAGCCAGGCATCCAACTCACGAAGTGCACGTTCGCATTGCAGCCGGTGGCGCTCTTTCCGGTCGCGGATTTGGCGCTCAAGAGATGGCAGGAGATCAAACGTTATGTTGGCCGGCTGGAAATCCTTTGGATCGGCGTTGGTGACGTAGTGGATCAGAGATCCAAAAGCCGTCGCGCGAGGTGGCGGAACCGGATCGGTGCCGGTGGCCAGGGCCGCGGCGTTTGTGCCGGCAATCAACCCCGTAGCGATCGATTCGACGTAGCCCTCGACGCCGCAGATTTGTCCTGCAAAGAACACCGGTCGATGTTGTTTCATTTGTAGAGCCGGCGTGAGCAGCATGGGCCCATTGATGTACGTATTGCGGTGGATTTGTCCGAAGCGAAGGAAACGCGCGTTTTCGAGCCCTGGAATCAAGCACAGCACTCTCGCCTGTTCGCCAAACTTCAGGTGATTCTGAAATCCGACCAGGTTGTAGGAATCGGCGCGCAGATTCTCCTGGCGCAACTGCACGACAGCGTAGGGCCGTTTCCCAGAACGGGGATCGATTAGCCCGACCGGCTTCATCGGCCCGAAGCGTAACGTGTCGCGTCCGCGGCGGGCGATTTCCTCGATCGGGAGGCAGCCCTCGAAATAGTTGAGACGCTCCCAATCCTTCTCCTCGACAGACTGCGCCCCAACCAGAGCATCATAGAAACTGTCGTACTCCTCCTTTGACATCGGGCAGTTGATGTAGTCGGCCGATCCCTTGCCGTAGCGCGCGGCAAGATAGACCTTGCTCATGTCGATAGAGCCGGCATCGACGATGGGGCTGATGGAATCGTAAAAATAAAGGCCGTGTGGGGCGGACGTCCTCGGCCGCGAGAAGTCCGGGCCGGGTACGTCTTCTGCAAGAGCGGAAGAGCTGAGCCTGGAAATGTCGCGCGCCAGGGAATCCGACGTCAGCGGACCCGTGGCGATGATCGTAATGACCGTTTCATCAATGTGCGTGACTTCTTCGCGACGGACCGAAATCAGAGGCTCGCGCGCGATCGACTCCGTCACTTGGCGCGAGAACTCAGTCCGGTCGACAGCAAGCGCGTGTCCAGCGGGCACTGCGCTTGCGCGGGCGATTTCCATCAACAGCGAGCCCGTCCGCCGCATTTCTTCTTTCAGGAGCCAAGGAGCGGTGTTCTCACTGTCGGATTTGAGCGAGTTTGAGCACACAAGCTCCGCAAAATCGGCAGTCTGATGCGCGGGTGTTGTCCGGGCCGGACGCATCTCGAACAACTCGACCGCGACGCCACGCCGTGCGCACTGCCATGCCGCTTCCGATCCGGCAAGGCCGGCGCCGATGATGCGCAGGGGAGCAATCACTGGTCACGCTCTGCCAGCTTGCGCAGGGAATCGCCGCGCAGAATCATGAGTCTCCAGCTCTCAAGAAACTCAGCCCCGACCGAGCGATAAACGTCAATGGCTCGCTGGTTCCAATGCAGGACCTCCCATCCCATCGCAGTGCAATTCTCCTCCAGCGCGATGCTGGCAACACGCGCCATGATCGTCCGGCCAATTCCCCTGCCACGAAACTGCGGCCGCACGAACACATCCTCCAGGTACATGCGGCGACCGCTCCACGTGCTGTAGAAACGCAGGAACACCGCATAGCCCGCGGGCTGGCCGTCCCACTCTGCGATCAGCGCGCGGAATTGCGGGTCCGGACCGAACCCGTCGCGCGCCAGATCGCCGGCAGTGATGCGAACCTCGTCCGGTTCTTTTTCATAGTCGGCGAGTTCCCAGATCAGTTGCCGGAGCAGTGGAGCATCGTCGATGGTGGCAGGGCGAATCTTGAGCATGGAAGTGGCGGTTCGTTCATTATAGAGATGGAGGACGAATGCAGAATGCAGAAGTAAGAATGCAAAAGCAGACCGATTGCAGATTGCAGAGGTCGGGATTGCAGAACGAAAGCCACGAGCCATGAGCTTCGAGCCACGAGCGAACCGGCTACCGGCAGCGCACGGCTCAAAGCTCGCAGCGTCACTTCTGCAATCCGCCATTTGCAATCTAGAGAATCACCCTCTCGTCCCCCACGCGCTTTGTTACCCGCTCGCGATCGAGATATTCCAGCAGCGGGATGGCATACTTGCGGCTGACTCCGGTGAGGTCTTTGAAGCGGGCAACGTCGATTTTGGGCGTGGTGGCCTTCAGGCCGGATATCTTCTGGCGCAGCGCACTGACCGCGCTCTGGTGAAAAACGAGGTCCTCGGCGATTTTGACGAGGACTCGGTCGCGCAGCAGCAACGTAACGATCTTCTGTGCGCGACCTTTGTCGACCTTGAGTCCGGCCAACACTTCTCGCAGCGAGGGAACTTTCAGACCCGCTGAACTGAACGCCTGTTCGATGATCGTCTTCGACTCCGCCTCCTCATCTTGCATCACGACGCCACGGCCGGGCAGATGAACCAGCTCTCCGGTCAGGCTGATCCTTTTCTCCTGCGCGAGCCGCTCCAGCACGGACGCGAGAATGCCGGGAGATGCACCCACGACTTCGCGCAATTCTTCCTTGCCCATCCCGGGCACGAGGGGATTCTTGGCATGGAAGCTCTCGATGCTGCGCGTCACGACCGCGCCCAGTGACTCGATTGCGGGTCCATCCACCAGCAGCTCGCCAACGCGGACGATACTGCCCCGCACAATGAGTTCATCCAGTTCGCGATCGATGTTCTGCGGCCGCCATCCGGTTTCCGCGGTCAGCCTGGAGCGGGATAGTCCTTCGTGCTGCTTGCGCGCGATGCGCGCGTGGAGGATCGATCGACGATCTCCTTCCATCAGAATCTTGAGGAACGCTGCGCGCTCAGGCATTTTTCGCAACGGCGCCGCGTCCAGTACCACTCCGCCGCCGATCGTCACTACGGGCGAGAACTGGCGGAGGATGAAGCGATCACCGGGCAGGAGAAGCGCCGGCTCTGCCAACTTCAGCTGAGCGAAAGATTCTCCACCCGGAGCCGCTTCTTTCTCTCCGTACAGGCTCACTTCTGCGATCGCCTCGGTCGTGTAGGCGTGAAAGTGCACGTGGGCGCGGTCTTTCATTGGCCTGGCGGACTGCAGGAGCGAGACCGAAACATCGATCCGCGAAGTATTCTGAAACGTACCCGGCGGCGCCAGCGTCATTCCGCGAGCCAACTCGACCGTGGAAGCACCAGCCAGGTTGAGTGCCGTGCGCTGGCCTGCGACGGCCTGATCGGCTGTGTCGCCATGGACTTGAACGCCGCGAACGCGCACCCGTTTCCCGGCCGGAAACACTTCCAGTTCGTCTTCTTTGCGGATTGTCCCGGAGACCAGCGTGCCTGTGACCACTGTGCCAAAGCCTTTCATGGTGAAGACACGGTCGATGGGCAAGCGTGCGAGGGCGGTCGGAATTTTGGCGGAGACTTCTCCCGCCGCTGTAGCCAGCAAGGACTTGAGTTTGTCCAGTCCCGCTCCAGTGAGCGAACTTACCGCAACGATCGGCGAGTGTGCCGGATCGAGAAACGACCCGCGCAGAAAGTCTTCTGCTTCGAGGCGGACGACTTCGAGCGTGTCGGCGTCGACCGCATCGGCCTTGGTCAGCACCGTGATGCCTTGCCGGACGGCCAAGAGCCTGCAAATGTCAAAGTGCTCCCGGGTCTGCGGCTTGATACCTTCGTCGGCAGCGATCACGAGCAAGACAAAGTCGATCCCGCCAATTCCCGCAAGCATATTGCGGATGAAACGCTCGTGGCCGGGGACGTCGACAAAGCCGAGACGGAGAATCTCACCGTTGGGGCTGGGCAACTCCAGATGAGCGAAGCCTATGTCGATGGTGATCCCGCGGCGCTTCTCTTCCTGCAAACGGTCGGCATCGATGCCGGTGAGGGCTTTGACCAGCGCCGTCTTTCCGTGATCTATGTGCCCGGCGGTACCGACGATGACGGATTTCATTGGGGAAATGCTTTTTTGATTCTCTCCCAAGTCACCTCCAACGTCTCCGGCAGGACTCGCGTTTCGCCGATCACACTAACGAAGTTGGCGTCGGCAACCCATCGCGGCAGGATGTGCATGTGAAGGTGTCCGGCGACGCCCGCGCCCGCGGCCTTTCCCAGGTTCATTCCGAGATTGATCCCATCCGGGTGATACAGGGATCGCAAGACAACCTCCATCCGTTGCGAGAGCTCCATCATTTCCTGCGCTGCGTCAACGGGGAGCTTATGAAGCTCGTCCAAGTGCGCATACGGCACGATCATGACGTGCCCATTGGTATAAGGATACGTGTTCAAAATGATGTAGCAATACCGACCCCGGTGGACGATGCGCGCTTTTTCGTCGGTTTCGTCGGGAGCAGTGCAGAAAATGCAGGCGGCGGCCTGCTCGGCGCCGGTTACGTAGGCATAGCGCCAGGGAGTCCAGAGATAGTCCATGCGCGGAAGGGTAGCAGACTGGCTCCGTAAAGCGGTAAAGGCAATGATTTCAGCTGATCGGCCTGCAGGTAACAATTACCGGCAGGACGTGAAGGACGGGGAATGTCACAACCATGTAAATTTCGGGGTCGAAAGCGGCACCCACGAGATTGGCGTTTGACACTGTTCTAAAGCGGTTGCTATAGTCGTGAAGTCCCCTTTGGACGCGGGTTCGAAACGTCGTTCCGGCAAGCTGGGATTGTCCTAGGGTCGTCCGCCAGGGCGGCCTCAACGCAACCAAAGACCACGCCAGCAGTCGCTACACCCGTCCCGCATCCACCGCGCACGCACGCGTGCGAGGACCCCAGAGAGGCCATGACTTTGCTCGACGACAGCACCGCCCGCAACCTCGAACCCATTGAATCCATGACCAACGCTACTGACACTCTGACCAGCGGTCCGGCCGTAGTGGAGAACCCGGAGCCCGCACAACCCGAACTTGCAGTTCAACCCGAAGCAGAAGAGCCCAAGGCGTCCGCGCTGGAAGCTCCCGCCGGCGTCACCGACGATTTCGCCGCCGCGCTGGAGAACTTCACTACCGAGACCGAGGAGGCCGTTGGCGAAGATCACGTGATTCACGGCACGGTGATCAAGCTGACGCCGACCCATGTGGTAGTGGACATCGGTGCGAAGTCGGAAGGCATGTTGCCGCTCTCGGAAGTACTCGATCATGAGGGCAAGACTCACTTCCAGCCCGGCGACCCCATCGACGTGATGCGCGAAAAAGGGGAGACGGAAGAGGGTTACATCAACCTCTCGCATCAGAAGGCGCAGCGGTTGCGGGCCTGGGACGAGATTGAGCGCGCCCATAACGAGAAGAAGCCGATCAAGGCTATCGTCGTGGACCGCATCAAGGGCGGGTTGACGGTCGATATCCTCGGTGCCCGGGCGTTTCTCCCCGGCTCGCAGGTGGATCTGCGGCCGGTGCGCAATCTGGACGGCATGAAGGGCCAGGCGCTGGACGTCGCGGTTATCAAGCTGAACAAGAAGCGCGGCAACATCGTAGTTTCACGCAAGCAGCTTCTCGAGGAAGAGCAGGCAGAAAAGCGCGGCAAGACCCTCGAGCATCTGGACGAAGGTGCAGTGCTTACGGGCGTGGTCAAGAACCTCACGGAGTACGGTGCTTTCGTGGATCTTGGCGGAATTGACGGTCTCCTGCACATCACGGACATGTCCTGGGGACGCCTGACGCATCCCCGCGATCTGGTGAACGTTGGCGATCAGATCCAGGTGAAGGTTCTGAAGTACGACAAGGAAAAGCAGCGCGTCTCTCTCGGCTTCAAGCAACTCACTCCAGATCCATGGCTGGATGCCGAACACCGCTATCCGGTGGGCGCGCACGTGGCTGGACGCGTCATCAGCGTGACCGACTACGGAGCTTTCGTGGAACTGGAGCAAGGCATCGAAGGCCTGGTGCACGTCAGCGAAATGACGTGGTCCAAGCGGATGAAGCATCCTTCGAAACTGGTCAATGTCGGCGATCAGGTCGAGTGCGTGGTGCTGAGCGTGAATCCGACGGAGCGCCGGATTTCGTTGGGCATGCGCCAGCTTGCGGCGAATCCCTGGGACACCCTGATAGACAAATATCCGGTCGGCGCGACTGTCGAAGGCCGCGTTCGTAACCTGACCGAGTTCGGTGCTTTCATTGAGATCGAAGAAGGCATCGATGGTCTCGTCCATGTCAGCAACCTCAGCTGGACCAAGCGCGTGAAGCATCCCTCGGAAGTCCTGAAGAAGGGCGACCGGGTGAAGGCCGTGGTCCTGGCAATCGAGCCGGACAAGCGCCGCCTGTCGCTGGGCGTAAAGCAGCTGCAGCCGGACGTCTGGGACACCTTCTTCGAGCAGCATCGAGTGGGGGACATCGTGCATGGCAAGGTCCTGCGGGTAGCGAACTTCGGCGCGTTCGTCGAAATCGCCGACGGAGTCGAGGGCCTATGCCACAACTCCGAGGCGGTCGATAACAACGGCCAACCCATGCATCTGGAGCCCGGCCAGGAATTTGACTTCAAGATCATCAAGATGAATCAGGACGAGAAAAAAGTCGGCCTGAGCATCAAGGCGGTCGGCGAAGAAGCTTCTCGCCAGGAAGTCGAGTCCTACAAGCACCCGGCGTCTTCCACCAGTTCGACGATTGGCGAGCTGATTTCGTGGAAGCGGGCGGGCGGGGACAGCAACTGATCTTTTCGTTGACCAAGGAAATCAACGGGCCGCCAACGATGGCGGCCCTTCTTGTATCTACGCCTGGGGGGCAAACTTCACTTCCATCTGGCGGCGATCTTCGTCGCTAACCTGGAACAACTGCCGCGGCTGCAGCGCCATCATCCGGGCGAGAAAGACCTCGGGAAGCTGCCCGATTCGCGTGTTGTACGTCGCGACGTCGTCGTTGAAAAACTCACGCCGGTCGGCAATGCGCTCTTCGAGTTCCGAAATGCGCTTCTGCAGCATGAGGAAGTTCTGATTTGCCTTGAGGTCCGGATACCGCTCGGCGACCGCGAACAAGCCGTGCAGCGCCCCTGTCAGGAGCAGATCGGCATGCGCCTTCTGGATTACGCTGCCCGCGCTCATCGAGGCTGCGCGTGCCTGCGTTACCGCCTCCAGCGTCTGGCGCTCGTGATCCATGTAGCCCTTTACGGTGGCCACAAGATTCGGAATCTCGTCGTGCCGCTGCTTCAGTAATACGTCGATGTTTGCCCATGCCCGGTCGTTGTCGTTCCGCAACCGCACCAACTCGTTGTACAGAATGACGACGTAGATCAATGCCCCGACGACGATCAGTCCAATGGCCGCCGTCGTCAGAATCGACATCCCCATGCGTTTGCTCCTAGAACATATTCCAATGCGCTAACAACAACGCCAGGCAGACGACCGTCAGCGCGGCGCCGCCCAAGACCATCTTGAGCGATCTTCCGCGCACGGCACTCGCAGCCTTCCGCTCTGGCTGACACGAAATCAGGAAGGTGGGCTCGGTTTCGCCTTTCCGAATCAGATTCCGGTCGCCTTCCCCGGACGGTTGCGGGTTCTCCGTGCAAGTCCCGGATACAAAACACTCTTCTCCGGGCCGGATCACATATTCTCGCAGCCGGAACCGACCCTCAGCCGCGTGGGGATGCAGTTGAGCGAGAATCTCCTGCTGTAGCGGCATCGCCTGCATCGTCTGAAACCGCGACAGAGCCTGCTGCCGCCGCGCTTCCTTTTCCGGATCCGCCAGCGGCCCGGTCGAAGCCAGCACCTTGGCCAGCGCGCCGAAAGGAAGTTGGCCTGTCTGTTGAACATCTGGGAGCGCGTGCAGGAACTGCTGCAGAGCTTCCGCCGCCTGCTGTTTTGCGGGATCGAGCGATCCCCGCTCCAGTTTTTGGTCGAGCCTGTGGCCGAGATACTGTGACACAGTATCGGTGAGATGGTGGGTCTGTGCGCAGGTAACGTAATTCAGCAGTTGGACATCATCGCCGGCTGCCGCTGGATTCGCCGAACTCACCACTCGTTCCTGCGTCGGCTGCAAGTCGAACTCTGCTGCATGCCCATCTACGAGCACGCGGCCGGTTTTGTCGGCGACATAGAATTGAAGGCCGTCCGCGTCGGTGCAGATCCTCTCCCACGACGCGCTCCGATCGCGCGTTTTCCACTGATCGATCTCAACACGGTACAGACAGCACGGAGTCCTCGTCAGCGGGCTGCTGAGAAGGCTCGCGCCTTCCGCTTGACCGCCGATGTGCGTAAATCCCATGGACAGGCTGCGGATCGGCATGCGCGGCGTATCTGCCAGCACCTTGTATTCACGGAAGTTGCGGAAACCTTTGTAGAAGAGATACAGCCCCACGCCTATTCCGAGGATCAACGCGCCACTGGGATCGGACCGGCCGTTCATGTTTCGGGAATGCTAGCGGAAGGTTGGGGCCCGGGCAAGCGCAGTTCCTATTGAAACGTTCTGCTGGAAGCGGGGGCGCTGGGCTGCGGCTACTTGGCTTCGATCCTCAGGTTGATCGAAACCTGCTGTCGGTCGTCAAACTGGCTGACGGTTTTAGTGTCACTCTTACGCCCATTGTGCTGCGCGTAGACTTCGTAATCGACGTTTGGCAACAGAGACGGAAATCGATAAAGACCGTCCGTGCTGACAATGTAGGTCTTTACGGCGCGCGTCCGCGTATTCGTCAGGTATACCACCGCGTTCGGCAGAGGATTATCCGCGCGATCCAGCACCTTGCCCGTCAGGAGACGGGTGTTGTCGCCTTTTGGCTTGCCACCGCCGAACTGTGGTGCTGGCGCTGCCAATATCGAGGCTGACAAGACAAACAGAAGCAAGGCCGCAATGATCGTTCGTAGCTTCATCGTGTCCCCCTTCATGTTAACCAACACAAATACCCTACCAGATTAGATGCAGCCCGATATCGGCCCGCTCATCATTCTCAATGTGGACGGTTACCTCCGGGCCAGCCCTTAAGTGCTTGCCAGAAGGCAACTTATAGTCTTTCAAGTCAGCCCAAACAACGTAATCCGTCTTTCCCGCCGGAAGGCGCTGGGCAAACTCGCCGCTGTGATCAGAATACAGTTCCCATCGCGCCTTCTTCTCGTTGACACGGCGGATTTTCACCTTCACGCCGTACACTGTGCGGCCATCAGGATCGAAGACCGTCCCGAAGATCAGAGCAAAAGGTTTCTGCTTGGAATGTTCACCGGCATTGGCCAGACAGGGAAGAGCGATCGCGGCCAGGAAAAAAAGAATGGCGCAGGCTGCGTGGCTCGATCGGAGACAGGAGCGGAGGGGAACACGATGGGCAGGGGCTCTCAGGACTCGTCTCCGTCGTCCGAGTCCTCATCGGATTCGGCGTCGTCCTCGTCTTCGTCGTATTCTTCGTCCACCGGTTTCAGTTCGATGGGGTTGGTGGTGATGACCTCGAAGTCGGTGCCGCACTCCGGGCACGAGACGACCTCGCCTTCGTCGACTTCGTCTTCTTCGATGTCGAGATCAGTCTCGCATTCTGGACAGTACACCATCAGTGCCTCCACACTCGGGATACCCTGATATATTTAGGTTCTCCTTGGGCCCTGTCAAGAGGTTCGGGAGGAAATCCAGCCATGTCAGATGCATCTCGTAGAAAAGGGATTCGCGGGAGTTTCGTCTTGTCCGCGGCCGGCGCGATCTGCCTGCTTGTTCCGGGAATCGCACGGGCCCAGGGATCGTCGAGCGCAGTTGCCGACCCGAAAATTGCCGCCGCTCTGAAGGATGTTTCCCCCGACCATGTTCGCCAGACGATCGAGAAACTCGTCAGCTTTGGAAACCGTTCCACGATTTCGCCTCAGGATGACGAATCCATCCGGGCCGGCAAGGGAATCGGTGCTGCTCGGGAATGGATCAAGTCGGAGTTTGAACGCTATTCGGCAGAGTGCGGCGGTTGCCTGGATGTGAAGACGGACGCATTCATCGAACAACCCGCCGACCGGATCAAAGTCCCTACGCAGATCACAAATGTCTACGCCGTACTGCGCGGCAGCGATCCCAAGCAGGCCGACCGCATCGTGCTTGTGACCGGACACTACGATTCGCGCAACAGCGACACCTTTAACGTCATCGATCCGGCGCCCGGCGCTAATGACGACGCCAGCGGGACTGCTGTCAGCCTGGAATGCGCCCGCGTTTTGAGCAAACTGAAATTCCCTGCCACCATCATCTTTCTCACCGTGGCCGGAGAAGAACAGGGGCTGAACGGCAGCAAACACTTCGCGCAAATGGCAAAGCAGGGAGGATGGAAACTGGAAGCCGCCCTCAACAACGATATCGTCGGAGGAGATCGCAACGCCCAGCAGGACGCGAGTGTGGTTCGTGTGTTTTCGGAGGGTCTACCGAATGCGGCCACTGAGGGCGAAATTCGCCGCATCCGGGCGCTCGGCGGCGAGAGCGATTCTCCTTCCCGCGAACTGGCACGCTACATTGCTGACACCGGACGGTCCTACCCCGGGAGTCTTAGGCTTTTGCTCATTTTCCGGCTCGATCGCTTCTTGCGGGGAGGAGATCACTATTCCTTCAACCAGCAGGGGTTCGCGGCGGTCCGTTTCAGTGAATTTCGCGAAGATTACAACCACCAGCATCAGAATGTACGGACGGAAAACGGCATCGAATATGGCGACCTTCCGAAGTTTGTGGACTACGACTATGTGGCGGCCGTGACACGCGTGAACGCGGCTGTTCTGGCATCGTTGGCATCGGCGCCAGCCGCACCCGCCAAAGTGAAGATGTTGACGAAAGAACTCGAGAACGATACTCGCCTGACGTGGGAAGCCGTGCCGGGCGCGACAAGCTACGAAGTGCTCTGGCGCGCCACAAGTGCACCGGATTGGGAGCACGTCCAATCAGTGGCCGGTACAGGTGCAACTCTTCATGTTTCGAAGGATAATGTGATATTCGGGGTGAGATCGGTAGATGCGGCAGGCCATCGCAGTCTCCCCGTCGTACCCGAGCCGGAAAGATAGTGGATAGTGAATAGAAAAGTTTTGGGACCCGCTATCCGCTAATCACGATTCACTGAACTCATGTATCGCGGACGAACCATCTCGCTGAGTTTCCCGCCATTCACGCCTTGGGTAAAAAGGATCGTCCTCGCCTGCGCAGGGATCTACTTCCTTCAAGTTGTGCTGGGGGTCATCGCTCCAAATATCGCCAAGTACATCATCCCGTACTTCGGCCTGCTGCCGGCCGCCGTGACGCGCGGCTACATCTATCAGGTCGTGACCTACTCCTTGCTGCACGGCAGCCCAATGCACCTGATCATCAACATGCTCACGCTCTGGATGTTTGGATCGCAAGAGGAGCAGGACTGGGGATCGCGCAGGTTTGTTGAGTTCTATCTTTTCTGCGTCATCGGTGCGGCGCTGGTGACGCTGGTTGTTGCCTACATCGGATGGGGCATGGACATCTATACGCCCACTGTGGGAGCGTCGGGCGGGATCTACGGGCTTCTGGTTGCCTTCGGAATGCTCTACGGCGATCGCGAGATCTTCCTGTTCCCGTTCCCGGTGGCGATCAAAGCCAAGTACCTGGTGGCGATCCTCATCTTCATCGTTCTGATTTCCGCCTTCCAGCCCGCGCATGGCAGCGTGGCCAATTTCGCGCACCTGGGCGGTGCGCTATTCGGATTTCTCTACCTGAAGATGCTGCCAAAGCGCGGGCTGAGCTATGCCGCGTCGGAACGCTACTTCGGCCTTCGCAACTCCTACTATCGCTGGAGACGGAAACAGGCCGCGAAGAAATTCGAAGTTTACATGCGCGACCATGACCGAAAAGTCACTTTCGACGAGCACGGCAACTACATCCCGCCGGACGATAGCGACAAGACCAACGGCGGATCAAAGTCAGGGTGGGTGAATTAGCCGGCCGCCGCCGACTTCCAGCTACTCGAAGTTCGCTACGAACGCAGCAAATACGCGGCCTGGAAGGGCAGTATCTTTCGCTTTTCCTTTGAAACCCAAATCGTGACCTGCCCCCCCGACACTCAGCAATTCCTTCCTGGCGGGTATCAATTCGAGTGCCTTGTTCATTTCGTCAATGCTTCCGAACGGATCCCGCCTTCCATGCACGAACAGGCATGACGTGCGCAGCTTGGACAAATGTTGCGTCCGCAGCTGCTCGGGCTTGCGCGGCGGGTGCAGCGGATAGGAGAGCAGTAGCAATCCTGAAACGAGATCGGGCTCCTCAGCAGCGAGCATCGTGGACTGGCGGCCGCCGTAGGAATGGCCTCCAAGAAATACCCGCCCGGTGACGAGCTGTTGCATGACCCGCACCGAATTCCGCAGGCCGTCGCGATCACGCGCCGCATCGCCCGGAAACGGTGGTCCGGTGGGCCGCTCCTGCCGGAAGGGAAGATCGCACCGGAGCACAGTGTATCCGTGAGAGTTGAAAGCTTCCGCGAGAGCCTCGAGCAAAGGAGCGTTGCGGTTCGATCCCGCTCCGTGGACCAGGATCAGGCCGTTGCGGTTTGAAATCGCGGGCGAGTGAAGAAACCCGCGAACGTGGGGGTCGAGCGAATCGTCAACGAAGACTCTTGGATCAGCGTTGTCCACAGCCAATGAATCTCGTACGGCGATGCAGCTAGGGCCGCTGCCGGCGAACCTTGGGGCGCGCCCGATCGCTTTCGCCCACGGTGTGCAGTCGCAGGAAGTTTGTTGCGCCCTCGGTCAGCTTCGTCCCCGCAACCAGTCCCAGCACGTCTCCTTTGCGGATTGCACCGCGCGACAGGAGCTCTTTCTCGGCGGTCTTTACCATCTCTTCCGCCGAATTCCACTGATTCTTGTGAATCGGATGAACTCCCCACAGCGCGTTCATGCGATTGCACACTTCCAGATTACGGCTGAAAGCGCAGATGCACGCCTTGGGCCGATGCTTGGAAAGCATGCGCGCCGTGTTGCCGCTCTCGGTGAATACGGCGATCGCGGCCATGGGAAGATCATCCGCCGCGCGCGCGATCGATTCGCAAATGGTCTCAGCGATGGAATAGCGATGATTCTCCCGGCGACGCCGCGGAGTTTGCCACAACTGCGTCATGCTCGCTTCCGCTTCCAAGATGATGCGCGCCATCATGGAGACGGACTCGCGGGGAAACTTTCCACTGGCTGTCTCGCCCGACAGCATGACGGCGTCGGTGCCGTCGAAAATTGCATTGGCTACATCGCTTGCCTCCGCGCGCGTTGGCCGCGGGTTCTGCGTCATCGACTCGAGCATCTGGGTGGCCGTGATCACCGGACGCCGCCAGATCGCGGCGCGCTGAATGATGCGCTTCTGAATGATGGGGACTTGTTCAGGGGGCAGCTCGACGCCCAGATCGCCGCGAGCAATCATGACTCCGTTGGCGGTCTCGAGGATCTCTTCCAGCCGCTCGATCGCTTGTGGTTTTTCCAGCTTGGCCACAATCGGAACGGAGCGTCCGTATTCGTGCATCAATTCCTGCGCCAGGCGAACATCGTCCGCGGACCGGACAAACGATAACGCCACAGCATCCACACCGTGCTCCAGGCCGAATTTCAGATCGGCCTTGTCCTTCTCCGTTAGAGCCGGGATGGACAAGGCGACACCCGGCAGGTTGATGCCCTGTTGCTCGGCCAACACGCCGCCGTTCACCACCTCGCATTGAATGTTGTCGCCGTGAATGGCGGCGACCTCCAGTTCGATCCGGCCATCCGACAGAAGCACGCGCGATCCCGGCTCCACTTCGCGCGCCAGGCCGGGGAAGTCAGTCGCGATCATAGACGCACTCCCAGGCAGGTCGCGTGGTGTGATCGTCAGGCGGGCGCCTGCTTCGAGAGTTACGGGTCCGCCATCCTGCAATCTGCCGGTGCGGATCTTCGGGCCTTGCAGGTCCTGGAGTATGCAAACCGTCCGCTTCAGCCGCCGGGCAGCGCGCCGCAGGCGTCGAATCCGGCGCGCGTGTTCCGCGTGCTTGCCATGAGAGAAATTCAGGCGCGCCACGTCCATGCCGAGCTGCAACAGATCGCGTATGGCTGCTTCCGTATCGCACGCCGGACCGATCGTGCAGATGATCTTGGCCCGGCGCTGGCGAAGCGCGTCGCCGTTCGAAGCCGTGGGAGCGGTGGGCAGAACGCCGGCGACAAGGTCGGGTTTCCGTGGCGGCAAGGAGAGCTTTCCTTTCGAGTGAATAACGTGAATATCTACAGCTTACTGCGACTACTGATTGCCGGCTGCCGGCTCCTGCTTGTCAGGCTTCAGTATCTTCTTCAGCCCTCGTGGGAACAGCATGGCGTTGAATTCAGCGCCAATCAACACCACGAGCGAGATCAGGTACATCCACACCAGAAGGGCGATACTGACACCGAGCGATCCATAAATGATGCTGTAGTCGGCGTAACGCTGCAAGTACCAGCCGAAGAGCGCCGTCGCTCCGAGCCAAAGTCCCGTAGCCAACGCGGCTCCCGGAAGGACGCTATGCCAGGGTTGGGTGCGGGGAACAGCATTATGGTAGATCAACTGGATGACTGCAATGCTGGTCAGAATGGCGATCGCCCAACGGATGATGACCCAGAGCAAAAGCACCAGCGGGCCGAGTTCATGATCGATGTGGAACAGGATACGCGTCTCGATCCGGGAACCGAAGGCTACCAGAATCGTCGCAAATGTCAGCGGCAAGCCTGCCATGAGCACGAGGGAGATCGCAATCAGACGTTCTTTGATCAGGCCCCACGTCTTGGGCAGCTGATAGGCGCGCCGGAATCCCTCCATCCACGAAATGACCACGCCGGAGGCGGTCCACAACGTCAGCAGGGAAGCCGTGATCAGTAACCCGACGGGGCGGTGGGCCGCCCCTTTGAGATACGCAAGCGCCGTGGCGGTTCCTGCCGGCAAGATTCGTCCTAAAGCGTAGGAGATTTCGCGCAGATAAACTTCGCCGCGACGAACCGTTACCAGCACAGATCCAAGCACGAGGAGCGCGGGAAAGAACGTGAGGATGGAGGAATAGGCGGAGGCTTTGGCGATGGCAAAGGCGTCGTGTTCGAAGGCACGCCACACCGAAAGCCGGAACAGGCGCCAGAATCGCGCCAGAGCCGGCGCTACGATGAGTCCGCCCGGAAAGGGTTCCGGACTGGCTTTCGGATCCCGTGGCGGCTCGATCAAGTGCTGTGGTTCAACCGCGAAAGCCATGTGTTGACAAGAGCAAGGGGCGACTTGCGCCGCCCCTGGGATCGTTGTTTTCTTTGTTACTCGGCGGCCAGCTCTTCGGTTTCACCCTCATGCCGCATGAGTTCAAGCGCTCGCTCCGCTTCCTCGTAGGCCTGCGAGACTTCCTCCTGCACCTTCTGTGCCGCTTCCTCCATCTCGGGAGAGAGCCGCACATTGCGATAGTACTCCATGCCGGTGCCGGCAGGAATCAGCCGGCCCACGATGACGTTTTCCTTCAGGCCGCGTAGGTGGTCGACCGCTCCCTGGATGGAAGCTTCGGTGAGCACACGCGTGGTCTCCTGGAACGATGCCGCCGAGATGAATGAGTCGGTCGACAACGACGCCTTGGTGATGCCCAGCAGCAGCGGACGGCCGGTGGCCGGTTTGCCACCCTGCGCGATGACCCGTTCGTTTTCCTCGCGGAAGCGGAACTTGTCGACCTGCTGCTCGAGCAGAAATTGTGTGTCACCCACATCCTCGACCTTCACCCAGCGCATCATCTGCCGGACGATTACCTCGATGTGCTTGTCTGAGATGTTCACGCCCTGCAGCCGGTAGACTTCCTGGATTTCGTTCACCAGATAAGCCTGCAGCTCCTTTTCGCCAAGTACGGCCAGGATGTCGTGCGGATTGAGCGGGCCGTCCATGAGCGGTTCGCCCGCCCGCACACGTTCCCCTTCCTGCACGTTGATGTGTACGCCGCGCGGAACGGAATATTCCTTCTCCGTGCCGTTGTCGGCGGTGACGTAGAGCTTGCGCTGGCCTTTCGAAACCTCGCCGAAGCGAACTACGCCGTCGATTTCGCTGATGACAGCGGTTTCGCGTGGCTTGCGGGCTTCGAACAGCTCGACCACACGCGGCAAACCACCGGTGATGTCCTTTGTTTTGGTGGTTTCGCGCGGGATCTTCGCCAGCACGTCGCCTGGATAGACCGTGTCGCCATCCTGCACCATCAGGTGAGCGCGGGAAGGCATCAGATAGCGCTTGCTAGCCTTGCCCTTGATCACGATGGCCGGCTGGCGCTTCTCGTCCGGCGAATCGGCGACAACGTGACGAGACAGACCCGTCACCTCGTCGACTTCTTCGTGGAGAGTCAGGCCTTCCTGTAGGTCCTTGAACTGGACCGTGCCACCGATTTCCGTCAGGATAGCGAAGGTGTACGGGTCCCACTCGACCATCACCTGCCCGAGTTGAACCTGGTCTCCTTCGTTGACCTTGACCTTGGCGCCGTACACGACCGCATAGCGCTCGCGCTCGCGGCCCTTGTCGTCGACCACCGCGATCGAGCCCTGGCGATTCATGACGACGAGGTCGCCGGTCTTCGACTTCACCGTCTGCAGGCCGACGAAGCGCACGATGCCGTTATTCTTGGCATCGAGACGCGACTGCTCGGAGACTCGCGACGCCGTGCCGCCGATGTGGAAGGTACGCATCGTGAGCTGCGTTCCGGGTTCGCCGATCGACTGCGCTGCGATGACCCCGGTCGCTTCGCCCAGCTCCACGAGCCGTCCGGAAGCCAGGTTGCGTCCGTAGCACATGACGCAGACACCGCGCTTCGATTCGCAGGTCAGCACGGAGCGGATCTTCACCCGCTCGATGCCGGCCGCCTGAATCGCACCTGCCAGGTCTTCGGTGATTTCCTGGTTGATGTCGACGATGACGTTGCCGTCGTAGTCCTTGATCTTCTCGAGCGACACGCGGCCGACGATGCGGTCGCGCAGCGGCTCGATGATTTCGCCCGCTTCCACGATACCGGAGACGAAAATGCCGTCGACAGTGCCGCAATCGTACTCGCTGATAATCACGTCCTGCGCCACGTCGACCAGGCGCCGCGTCAGGTAACCCGAGTCGGCGGTCTTGAGCGCCGTGTCGGCCAGACCCTTGCGGGCGCCGTGCGTCGAGATGAAGTACTGCAGCACGGTCAGGCCTTCGCGGAAGTTGGCCGTGATCGGCGTCTCGATAATTTCGCCCGACGGCTTCGCCATCAGACCGCGCATGCCGGAGAGCTGGCGGATCTGCTGTTTCGATCCGCGGGCGCCGGAGTCGGCCATGACGTATATCGGATTGAGCGCGCCTTCCTTGTCGGCTTTCTGCATCTCCGAGAACATTTCGTCGGCGACTTTCTCGGTAATGCCCGACCAGATCTCGATGACTTTGTTGTAGCGCTCTCCGTTGGTGATCGCGCCGTCGAGATATTGCTGTTGGACGTTGACGACCTGTTTCTCGGCTTCTCGAACCAGAACTTTCTTATTGTCCGGGATGACCATGTCGTCGATGCCGATCGAGAGCCCCGCGCGCGTGGCAAAACGGAAGCCAAGCGACTTGATCTCGTCGAGCATCTTGACCGTGATTTCCAGTCCGAACTTCAGGTATCCGAAGTTCACGAGCTGGCCAATGCCCTTTTTCTTGAGTAGGCCGTTGATGTAGGGCATGCCCTCGGGAAGGTTGTCATTCAGGATGGCGCGGCCGACGGTCGTGTTCAGGTATTCGCGCTTGTACTGTACCGGCTCGGTGTGCGTGATGTCCTGATCGTCATAGGCCTGCGTCATGTCGAGCACCTCGCCCGTGTAACGCAGGCGAATGGGCGTGAGCGTCTCGACCTCTCCCATTTCGAGCGCGATTAGAACTTCCTCGATGTTGGCGAACGAGCGGCCTTCGCCCTTCGCTCCCGGTTTCGCCTTGGTCAGGTAATAGAGACCCAGCACCATGTCCTGTGTGGGCACGGTGATCGGCTGACCCGACGCCGGCGAGAGAATGTTGTGCGACGACAACATCAGCACGCTCGCCTCAACCTGCGCTTCCGGCGAAAGCGGAATGTGGACTGCCATCTGGTCGCCGTCGAAGTCCGCGTTGAACGCCGTGCAGACGAGCGGGTGGATCTTGATTGCCTTGCCTTCGACGAGCACCGGCTCAAACGCCTGAATACCCAGGCGGTGCAGCGTAGGAGCACGGTTCAACAGGACCGGGTGATCCTTGATGACTTCCTCAAGAATGTCCCACACGATCGATTCCTGCTGCTCGACCATTTCTTTTGCCTGCTTGATGGTCGTGCAATGCCCGGTCTGCTCCAGGCGGTGATAAATGAATGGCTTGAACAGTTCGAGCGCCATCTTCTTGGGCAAGCCGCACTGGTGCAGCTTGAGTTCTGGACCGACCACGATGACGGAACGCCCGGAGTAATCCACGCGCTTCCCGAGCAGGTTCTGGCGGAAACGTCCCTGCTTGCCTTTGAGGGTGTCGGAGAGCGACTTCAGCGGGCGGTTGTTCGCGCCGCGCAGCACGCGTCCACGCCGTCCGTTATCGAACAGCGCATCAACCGCTTCCTGCAACATGCGCTTCTCGTTGCGCACGATGACTTCCGGCGCGTGCAGGTCCATCAGCTTCTTCAGCCGGTTATTGCGGTTGATGACCCGGCGGTACAGGTCGTTCAGGTCCGACGTGGCAAAACGTCCGCCGTCGAGTGGAACCAGCGGCCGCAGCTCCGGCGGGATCACCGGGATCACGTCGAGAATCATCCACTGCGGCTTGTTGCCGCTCTTGCGGAAAGCTTCGACCACCTTCAGCCGCTTGGCGTACTTCAGGCGCTTCTGCAGCGAGGTCTCGTTCTTCATCTTCTCGCGCAGTTCGTTGGAGAGAGAATCGACCTCCACCCGCTTGAGCAGCTCTTTAATCGCTTCCGCGCCCATCATGGCCTTGAAGCCGGCGGGACGGTATTGCTGGTCGAGTTCGCGGTACTTGGCTTCGTCCTTGATGACCTCGCGCTCTTTCACGGGCGCGTCACCAGGCTCGATGGTCACGTAAGCTTCGAAGTAGAGAATCGCTTCGAGATCGCGGAGCGAGATGTCGAGCAGGTGCCCGATGCGGCTGGGCAGGCCCTTGAAGAACCACACGTGCGAGCAGGGCGAGGCCAGTTCGATGTGACCGAGCCGCTCGCGGCGCACTTTGGACAAGGTGACCTCGACGCCGCACTTGTCGCAGATCACGCCGCGGTGCTTCATGCGCTTGTACTTGCCGCAGAGGCACTCCCAGTCCGTAACCGGGCCGAAAATACGGGCGCAGAACAGACCGTCACGTTCCGGTTTGAACGTGCGGTAGTTGATGGTTTCCGGTTTGGTTACTTCCCCATGCGACCAGCTCCGGATCTTCTCCGGCGACGCCAGACTGATGCGAATGGCGTCGAAATCCGCAATGGGGTTTGCCATATCAAAGGGGCTCGAACGAAACATGTGCCTTCGCTTTCCTCGGCCGTAGCGCCGCCGCTCGCGGCTCTTGTCGCAGTCGCTAGTCGCTGGTGGCCAGTCGCTAGCGAACTTCTTTGAACCTGGGCGTCCAAGAGCGGAACACCCAGTTCCTTTTCTTCAAAATCTTGTGCAGGTCACTGGCAACGAGCGGCCAGCAACCAGCGACTCAATCCGCTGCCGCTGCCACGGGCTTCTTCTCCATGGCCTTGATCAATTCCACGTCCAGGCAGAGCGACTGCAACTCGCGGATCAGCACGTTGAACGACTCCGGCACGCCCGGCTCCATCGCGGCCTCGCCCTTGACGATGGCCTCGTAGATCTTGGTGCGCCCGTAGACGTCGTCTGATTTCGCCGTCAACAGTTCCTGCAGGATGAACGCTGCTCCGTACGCTTCCAGCGCCCAGACTTCCATTTCGCCGAAGCGCTGGCCACCGAACTGCGCCTTGCCGCCCAGCGGCTGCTGGGTGATGAGCGAGTACGGGCCGATGGAACGTGCGTGAATCTTGTCGTCCACCAGGTGCGACAGCTTCAGCATGTAGATGTAACCGACCGTGACCGGCTGTTCGAACTTGTCGCCGGTCATGCCGTCGCGCAGGTTGGTTTTGCCTGACGTCGGCAGTCCGGAGCGCTCGAGCAGCGCCTTGATTTCCGTCTCGCGGGCGCCGTCGAAGACCGCGGATCCCATGAACACGCCCTTGGCGAGTGTCGGAGCAATGGCTTCCAGTTCGTCCTCGCTCAGGTCGGCAATCGTGTCGGCGAGCACGGTGTCTTTGAACAGAGCCTTCAGATCGCGGCGGATCGCTTCTGCCCGCGTGTTCTGCTGCAGCAGTTCGCTGATCTTCTCGCCCAACTCGTGCCCGGCCCATCCGAGGTGGGTCTCGAGAATCTGGCCCACGTTCATACGGGACGGCACACCCAGCGGGTTCAAGACGATTTCCACCGGCGTCCCGTTTTCGAGGTACGGCATGTCCTCTTCGGGCAAGATGCGCGCGATTACGCCTTTGTTCCCATGGCGTCCGGCCATCTTGTCGCCGACGCTCAGCTTGCGCTTCATGGCGATGTAGACCTTCACCAGTTTGATTACGCCTGGTGGCAGCTCATCGCCCTTGGTCAGCTTTTCTTTCTTCTCATTGACGATCTTCTTGAGCACATCGATCTGGCGCGAGGTCATTTCCTCGATCTCGTCGATCTGCTCGTTCACGCGCGGATCCTTGTCGTTGTACTTGATGCGCTTCAGGTTCCGGGTCGAGATGCGCTCGATGGTGTCGCGATCCAGAATCGCACCCTTGGTCAGCAGGCGCTTGTTGGTGCGCTCGTCGTGCAGGTCGGCTTGCACTTCCTTGCCACCCAGGATCCCTTCCAGGCGCTTCAACCGTTCGTCGGTGAGAATTCGAATTTCGTCAGACAAGTTCTTTTCGAGTTTGGCGACCTGCTCAGATTCGATCGCCTTGGCACGCTCGTCCTTCTCCTGGCCCTTCCGGGAGAAGATCTTTACGTCCACGACCACGCCTTCGATCCCCGGCGGACAGTAGAGCGAAGCATCGCGCACGTCCCCGGCCTTTTCGCCGAAAATCGCGCGCAGCAGCTTCTCTTCCGGCGTGAGTTGCGTCTCGCCCTTTGGGGTCACTTTGCCGACGATGATGTCGCCCTGCTTTACTGTCGCGCCGATGCGGATCACGCCCGCTTCGTCGAGATTACGCAACGTGGTTTCGCTGACGTTCGGAATGTCGCGCGTGACTTCTTCCGGGCCCAGCTTGGTGTCGCGCGCTTCGAGTTCGAATTCCTCGATGTGAACGGAGGTGTAGTAATCCTCCTTCACCATCTTTTCGGAAACGAGGATCGCATCCTCAAAGTTGTAGCCGCGCCACGGCATGAAAGCGACGAGTACGTTGCGTCCCAGAGCCAGCTCGCCGAAGTCCGTGCACGGGCCGTCGGCGATAACCTGTCCCTTCACCACCCGCTGGCCTTTTTTCACGATCGGCTTCTGGTTGATACAGGTGTTCTGGTTCGAGCGCTTGAACTTCGTGAGCTGATAAATGTCGCTGCCGACTTCGCGGGAAAGCTGCGTCGGATGATGCTCGCCTTCCACGCGCACGATAATGCGTTCGGAGTCGACCGAGTCGATGATGCCGTTGCGTCGTGCCAGCACGACCGCACCGGAGTCGCGAGCAGTCACGCCTTCCATCCCGGTTCCGACGATCGGAGCTTGTGCGCGCAACAGTGGCACTGATTGCCGCTGCATGTTGGCGCCCATCAGCGCGCGGTTCGCGTCGTCGTGTTCAAGGAAGGGAACCAGCGAAGCCGCTACGGACACGAGTTGCTTCGGGCTGACGTCGACGTAGTCCACCTCATCGCGACTGACCAGCACGAAGTTGCCCTGCTTGCGAGCGTTCACAAGTTCCGCTGCAATCTTTCCCTTCTCGTCGAGTTCAATGTTGGCCTGCGCGATGACGTGGCGGTCTTCTTCCCACGCCGACAGGTAGAACGAATGCGGCTCGATATCGACGGGCTTCTTGCGGCGTTCTTTCAGGTCCGCATTCACCTTTTCGAGTTCACTCTTCTCGATGTGATCGCCGACCTTGTAATCGCTGTCTCCGGCATTGACCACGGTCACGTAGTCGACCACCCGCGAGTTTTTCACTTTGCGGTAGGGCGACTCAATAAATCCGTAGTCGTTGATCCGCGCGAAGCAGCTCAGCGACGAAATCAGGCCGATGTTCGGACCTTCCGGAGTTTCGATCGGACAGATGCGTCCGTAGTGCGTTGGGTGCACGTCGCGGACTTCGAATCCGGCGCGCTCGCGCGACAGGCCGCCCGGCCCTAGGGCCGACAGACGGCGCTTGTGCGTGATTTCCGACAGCGGGTTCGTCTGGTCCATGAACTGCGACAGCTGCGAAGACCCGAAGAATTCGCGGATCGCCGCCATCACCGGCTTGGCGTTCACCAGATCGTGCGGCATGGCGGTCGACATTTCCTGGTACACGCTCATCTTTTCCTTGATGGCGCGTTCCATGCGGACCAGGCCGATGCGGAACTGGTTTTCCAGCAACTCGCCCACAGCGCGCACCCGGCGGTTGCCGAGGTGATCGATGTCGTCTACAGCACCCAGATTCCGGCGCAACTTCAGCAGGTAGCGGATGGTTGCGTAGAAATCTTCCGGATCGAGTGTCCGCTGCTCGAGGTTCGTGGCTTCCTGGTTCTCGAACAGCTTGATGTTGAACTTCAGCCGGCCTACGCGCGAGAAGTCGTACTTGCGCGGGTCGAAGAACATTCCCTGGAACAAGGCCGTCGCCGTATCGAGCGTCGGCGGATCACCGGGACGCAGCTTGCGATAGATTTCGATCAGCGCTTCCGACGGAGTTTTTACAGAGTCGCGCCGCAGCGTCTGGCTAATGACTGTGCCCACGTCATCGCGTTCGGGGAAGAAGATGCTCATCTCCACCACGCCGCTGGCTTCGAGAATCTTCGCCAGCTTGTCGGCCGCGATTTCCGAGTTTGCTTCGAGCAGGACCTCGCCGGAGGTCGTGTCGACGATGTCGCTCGCTGCCCACGCGCCTTCCAGATCGGTCGTATCGACTTCGATCTCCGTGATCTTCGCCTTCTGGATTTCTTTCAGGATGGCGGCGTTGATCTTCCGCCCTGAGTGCGCGATCTCTTCGCCCGATTTCGATTTAATGCTGTGAGCAAGCTTCATGCCCAGCAGATTCGTCGGTTTCTCGCCGGCCGGATCGATCGTCCAGTAGAGCTTCTGGTCGCGAACGGCAAGGCGATCGACGGTATAGAACGTCTTCAGGATGTCTTCGCCCGAACGCAGCCCCAGGGCGCGCAGGAAGATCGTTCCCAGGAATTTCCGCTTGCGGTCAATGCGAACATAGAGAACGTTCTTCTGGTCGTACTCGAACTCCACCCACGACCCGCGATAAGGAATAATCTTGCCCAGGAAGTAGGTGCGGTTGTTCGCCGTCTCGAAGAACACGCCCGGCGAGCGGTGCAGCTGGCTGACGATGACGCGCTCGGTCCCGTTGATGATGAAAGTACCGTTCTGCGTCATCAGCGGAACGTCGCCGAAGAACACTTCCTGTTCCTTGATGTCGCGAATCGACCGGTTGCCGGTTTCTGGATCTTTGTCCCAGATGGTCAGCCGCATCGTGACCTTGAGAGGCGCGGAGTACGTCATGCCACGCTCTTCGCACTCGGCCACGTCGTACTTGAGCTGCAATCCGACCGGATCGCCGCACTTGTTGCAGAAATCAGGCGTGTTCGCGTTGTAGGTGCCGCACTTGTGGCAGAGCACATCGCCCGGATGGAACGGGTCGGTAATCACCGTCGACCCGCAGTTCTTGCAGGTCGTACGCAAGTGGTGCAACCCTTTGAGGTGACCACATTTGCACTCCCAGTTACCGATGGCGTAATCCACAAACTCAAGTTGTGATACGTTGCGGAAGTCGGTGATCGGGAAGACGGACTGAAACACCGCCTGCAGCCCGCCGTCTTCGCGCTCGCTGGGCAGCTTGTCCATCTGCAGGAAGCGATCATAGGAACGCTTCTGAACCTCGATCAGGTTCGGGATCTGAATGGTGGCCGGAATCTTGGAAAAATCAAATCGCTTGCGGAAGGTATTGTGCTTTGCCATTCTCTGGGACTCCTGCTTTCAGGCAGCCTGGGGGCTGCGGTACAACGCGGATCGAAAAGGACGCACCTAAAGCGCGCCAAAGTAACGCCAGTGGGCGGTCTTCGCGGAAAAGGGAAGCGGGCGCCCGAAGGGACATGTCTGTCCCTCGGCGCCACGCATGACGCTTAGTCCTGGATCTTTTGTAAAGTTCCGCGCCAGTTCAAAAGGCCTGTTCCGTCCCGCCGCCCGCGGGACCGGCTGCCAAACTCGTTTCAGCGCACCGCTTCCAATATCGATTTTTCGGAGTGTCGGGTCGCTGCCACCTCAGGTCAGAATACCGGGTGAGTATATAGATACTAACATCCCCACCCGGGATTCATCTACTCTTTTGCTACCCCGAGGCCACTTTTTTCCGATCCCTCGCAACGAAGGCTCGGGATAGCGTCCGCGGGCTCCCGCATCGCTGGCGCCCGCAAACCGCCGCTACTTCACTTCAACGGTAGCGCCTGCCTCGGTGAACTTCTTCTTGATGGTCTCCGCCTCTTCCTTGGAAACACCTTCCTTGATGTTCTTCGGAGCGCCATCCACGAGGTCCTTGGCTTCTTTCAGACCGAGGCTGGTGACTTCCCGTACCGCCTTGATAACGTTGATCTTATTAGCACCAACGTCCTTTAAAACGACGGTGAATTCGGTCTTTTCCTCAGCCGGAGCTGCCCCCGCTGCCGCGGCTCCGCCGCCGGCAACCACGACCGGCGCCGCCGCTGCCGCCGAGACGCCCAGACGCGATTCCAGCTTCTTCACCAGTTCTGCTGCCTCCAGCAGAGACAGGCCTACGATTGATTCTTCCAACTGCGCGAGATCCGCCATTGTGTTCT